>Ga0255784_10000026_pt1 | contig 133115 bp, 119 predicted proteins | sample 101ome_14_FD_179982 | JGI IMG/M metagenome (GOLD analysis project Ga0255784, IMG submission 179982) | Coastal salt marsh microbial communities from the Groves Creek Marsh, Skidaway Island, Georgia - 101403AT metaG (version 2) | ecosystem: Environmental > Aquatic > Marine > Intertidal zone >...
CGAGCTTGGTATGGTCGACGGCGGGTTTGTACCGTCGAAAGGCATGTTCACGGGACTGTTGTCGTATGACGCGCTTGGCAACGGGAGCAAGGACCGCGAGGATGTAGCGTATGCGATTGATGGCCAATGTGATGGTGGCACGTTCAACGATGCCTTTCTTTTCCTCTTCAATGTCGTCGTTCGGTTGGGAGGGATTGAAGCGTAGTTTTTGTTCGTCAAAGTCGAGGTCGTACTTGGTCTTGTCGCGTGTCAAGGTACTGACCCAGATCGCAAAGGCTTTGATGTCGCCGCAGAGAGCATCGTAGAGTTTGATGCTGTCGTTGTAGTGTGCGATGGCCGTGGAGAACATCAAGGCAAGGACCATGTTGTAAAGACCGGAGGCGCCTTGAATGGTCGTTCCAACACGATGGGCGTAGAGGTCCAAGGTAGAGGTTTGATCTTGACAAGACAAGGTCTGTGTCGCATTGGTCCATTCGCATTCGGTGGTGGTGGGATGACCGTGTGGATCGTTGGCGGTCAAGGGTCCATAATGAAAGGTCGCACAGATGATGGCAATGTTGATGAGAAGAAAGAACAACGGGTACGAGACGAACCGAAAGAGAGCATTGAGAAGGTACTGAATGCATCCGGGTCGTTTGGGATTGTGGACTTGGTAATCGGGTCCATGCAAGATATCATCGATCTGTGCTTTGGCGACTTGGTCCTTGTCGTAGAGGTCGGGATCGAGGACGAGGGACGTGCGTTTGGTTTTCGGTTTTGGTCGTCGACGGGTGCCGTTGCCGTTGTCGTAGTCGTAGTCGTTGTCGTTTCGTATGATTCGTCCGGTGACACCTCGGGTCGATGGGAGAAAATAGGACCAGAAGTCTGCACACCATTGGGAGCGACAGCCATTCTCGAAACAATTGCAACACGAGACGGTGTCGTCGGAATTGGAATTGGAATTGGTATCGAAGCCGAAGCCGAAGCGGGCCATGATGATGGCACGACGCCGTGGAATATATAGGACAATGGCACAGATTTACGTATCGGTAGCATGTAGTATTTTAATATTTAATATGGGTATGATCACCTACGGGACCAGGTCACCTACGGGACAAGGTCACTTGGGTGACGAGGTCACTTGGGTGACGAGGTCACTTGGGTGACGAGGTTACAGGTCGGTGGTGGCCGGCGTGGGCGGTTGGGGATGGGTTTGCACGTACTGGAGGATGCTCTCTTCTTTGGCCGCCCGGTCCAAGGTTTTCTGGCGTGTGTCTTGTACGGTTTGGTACTGTGCTTGCAACTTTTCGACGGCATCATGGAAGACTTTCTCGGCGTCGGCCTTTTCCTGTTTCAAGGCATCGAGGCGTGTCGCCCGGTCTTCGGGTGTGAGTTGACGTGCATCGTCCAGGGCTTGCTGTTCTTCGACGGTGCATTGGGTCTCGTCGTCAAAGCATCCATGGGCCATGTGTTCTTCGACAAAGGCGATCAAGGCTTGGTAATCCCGTGCTTGGGTGTACTTGTTCCATCCGTAGCCATCGGACCATTTGATGGTCGGGTAGCCTTGGACACCTTGGTCGGCACACAATGTCTTTTCGACGGTGCAATCGACTTCCGCGACGAGAATGTCAACGTCTTGTGCGAGCTGGTCCCATTCCGGCTTTAATTTCTTGCAGTGGCCGCACCACGGTGCTTTGAAAGCGACGAACGCCTTTTGTCCTCGTGTCGCCTCGTCAAAGGTCGCCGTGGTCAAGATGACCGTGTTGCGGGTGTCGGGCGTGGGCGTATCGGCCGTGCAGTATTGGACCCATGCAAGAAGGGTGAGGAAGAGGACGACGAGGGTCTCGTGGGTCAACGGCGTGGTCACAGGCATCGGACGGGAGGGGATTGGATGCCACAGGGGACGGGGTCTTATATACTGCCGTGCACACGTGTCAGTGCACATGTGTCACCCGTGGGGTGTCCCCGTGGAACCGTCAGTGAACGTCAGTGAACGTCAGTGAACGTCACTTAGGTGATGTGTCCCTGTTGTCCCATCGGCCGACCGTCCGCCGTGTACTTGTATCGCCTGGTACGGTACACTCTTTCGCCGTCCCATCCTATGTGTTGCCGTATTAGAATAGTCATAGCATATATTATTCCATGGATATAGAATTCATCCATCTCTTGGAATAAAAATTCAGAAGTCATTTTAAAAAAAAAAAATTTGTCATTGGTCACAGTCACCAATGACAAATTTAATCTCAAAATTTTTTTAACTTTTTTTTTCTCGTCCGAGGTTAGGACGGATTTCATTCTTAGCCGTGTCTATGGATCACTGATTCACTGATGTGTCACTCATGGGACCGTCACTTAGGTGATGTGTCCCTCTTGTCCCATCGGCCGACCGTCCGCCATGTACTTGTATCGCCTGGTACGGTACACTCTTTCGCCGTCCCATCCTATGTATTGCCGTATTAGAATAGTCATAGCATATATTATTCCATGGAATATAAATTCTTATCTCGAAACAAAAATTCAGAAGTCATTTTAAAAAAAAAAAATTTGTCATTGGTCACAGTCACCAATGACAAATTTAATTTCCAAAAAGTTTTAACTTTTTTTTTCTCGTCCGAGGTTAGGACCGGTTTCATTCTTAGCCGTGTCTATGGATCACTGATTCACGGATCCACTGATGTGTCACCTATGGGACCGTCACTTAGGTGATGTGTCCCCCTTGTCCCATCGGCCGGCAGCCGGCCGTGTACTTGTATCCCCTGGTACGGTACACTCTTTCGCCGTCCCATCCTATGTGTTGCCGCATTAGAATAGTCATACCATGGATTATTCCATGGAATAGATCTCATCCATCTCTTGGAACAAAAATTCAGAAGTCATTTTAAAAAAAAAAAATTTGTCATTGGTCACAGTCACCAATGACAAATTTAATCTCAAAATTTTTTTAACTTTTTTTTTATCCTCGGAGGTTAGGACGGATTTCATTCTTAGCCGGGTTGGCAGTTCACTGATGTGTCACTTATGGGACCGTCACTTAAGTAATGTGTCCCCGTGGGGGACCGGCCGTCCAGTGCTGTGTCCTCCCGTATCACACCGACCATGTACTTGTATCCCCTGGCACGGTACACTCTTCACCCGTCCCACCCTATCCGGTACCATATTAAAATAGCCATAGCATATATTATTCCATGGAATATAGAATTCATCTCTTGGAACAAAAATTCTAAAGTCATTTTAAAAAAAAAAAATTTGTCATTGGTCACAGTCACCAATGACAAATTTAATCTCAAAATTTTTTTAACTTTTTTTTTATCCTCGGAGGTTAGGACCGGTTTCATTCTTAGCCGCATCCATGGCTCAAGAATTCACTGATGTGTCACCTATGGGACCGTCACTCAGGTGATGTGTCCCCCTTGTCCCATCGGCCGGCTGCCGGCCGTATACTTGTATCCCCTGGCACGGTACACTATTCACCCGTCCCACCCTATCCGGTACCATATTAAAATAGCCATAGCATATATTATTCCATGGAATATAAATCCATCTCTTGGAACAAAAATTCCCAAGTCATTTTAAAAAAAAAAAATTTGTCATTGGTCACAGTCACCAATGACAAATTTAATCTCAAAAATTTTTTAACTTTTTTTTTATCCTCGGAGGTTAGGACCGGTTTCATTCTTAACCCCATCCATGGCTCACTGATGTGTCCCTCTTGTCTCACCGGCCGTGTACTTGTATCGCCTGGCACGGTACACTCTTCCCCGTCCCATCCTATCCGGTACCATATTACTATACACATACCATACATTATTCCATTCATATAAATCCATCTCTTGGAACAAAAATTCTGAAGTCATTTTAAAAAAAAAAAATTTGTCATTGGTCACAGTCACCAATGACAAATTTAATTTCAAAATTTTGTTAACTATTTTTTTTGACCTCGAGGTTAGGATCGATTTCATCTCCACGGCCGACTTTGTCTTCGACTTCGACTTCGTCTTTGACTTTGTCTTCGACTTTGACGTTCCACTGATGTCTCACCCACGGCACCGTCACTCAGGTGACACATCACCTACGGGACCGTCACTTAGGTGATGTGTCCCTATGACCGACACTCACATCTGCACCACGGCTTCCTCTCGGCATCACTCCGACTTCCATCCGACTCCGTCTTCACACGCACACTATAAATACATGTACACGGCGACTCACACGCATACTCCTACGATGGCGGCCGTTCCATCCAAGTCCGACTTTAAGAAAGCCTGCAATGCCTTCGTACAACTTCAGCCCGATATCAAAGATCTCAAAGAGCAGCTCAAAGCCAAGCAAAAGCAGGTCAAGCAACACGTTTCGATCATACGAACGTACATGGAATCACACCAAATGACCAATTTGGACATCGCTGGCTTTACATTCACTCAGGAAACCAAGCAGAGATTGCCATGGTCTGAGAAAAACGTAGCGGCCTTGCTCCAAGACGAGTCTTTTTTCGAAGAATATCGTCGGCAGTTCACACAGGAGAAGCCTTCCTTTTCCTACCGTCCTCCAAAACGTGTACGGAAAGACGATCAACACACGGACACATCACCTTAGTGACCGTCACTTTATTGATTTCACATACAATTGGACTCTCTACTTTGTAAATTATACTGTATACCTATGCATCTCACGGCGCACCCATGCACTCCCACCTCGTCCTCCCTCCGACTTCTCTCAGGCGATCTCCACGCGCCGACTGTCCCGCCGGTGACGTCTCTCTGCCGACTGTCTCCCCCAGTCCAAATTTCGCTGTTTTCCGCCACTGTGTCTCACGCAGACTCTGAGCTTCCCAATCGCCGGCCGAAAATTTTGTGTAATCGTAAATAAAAAGTTTGTTTTTTGTGTTTTTCCTGGGGCTGTTTAACCCAACCCTAACCCTAACCCCTAACCCTAATGCAATCTCCGGCCTACGTTCATTAAACCCCTACCTAACCCTAACCCTAACTCCAAAAAACGCCTAACAGACGTCTCAGGGGGCGCCTAAACCTAATCCTAACCCCTAACCCTAACCCTAACTCGGCCCTAACCCCTAACCCTAAACCCTATCGCTAACCCCACCCTATGGTGTATGGTGCAACTCCTACCCCTAGACCTTAAGGTACCTACTCACCGGACGGACGGGTCGCCGCGTCACCCTCACCCTCGATCGATTATGCGTGGTGCAACTCCTAACCCTAACCCTACAATCCCTACTCACCGGCCGGACAGGTCGCCGCGTCACCTTAACCTCATGGGCGCGTTCTAGAACACGGTCGTTCCCCTCTACCGGACCGTCACCAGACGGACGGGTCGCCGCGTCACCCTCACCCTCGAACCATGATGTGCGGTCATACACCGACCCCTACCCCTACGGTCGCCACTCACCAGACAGACCAGTCACCGCGTCACCCCAAGCATGGTACGGCCATGGGCGCGTCCTCACGTCTCCTCACCTGGACGTACTCCACCCACGGCACCCAAACCTCATCCTAGCCGTGCTCTCGTCCGGTGACCCACTCACACAAGAGACACTCACACAAGAGACACTCACACAAGAGACACTCACACAAGAGACACTCACACCAATGACACGCACACAAATGACACGCACACCACTCACACCAAACAGAAACATACACATTTTGATTCAACCTTTTGATTAAACGCCAGGGACGTTTCATTAAACCATAAGATAAAATAGAACATATAAAAGATGGGGTAGGCCTTCGCGCTACATACATACATACATATACATATACATATACATATGGGGGTGTATCGAATATTCATCACAGAGACACACATTCATCACAGAGACAATCACACGGCTCAAATAACACACGTGTTCGAATCTGTGGCACGTATATGCGCGGCACGTATTTCCATGTCAATGTTCGCCAAGGTATATTCGAAAAAGTCAGTCTCGTACGGCTGTATTAAATTCCGAAAGCGTCGAACTTTTCCAATACTGTGTCCCATGGCTTCAAAGATCGCAGAATCTTTCCATGGCAACGTCGGAATGATTCTTGATTTGATGGCTACGTTGATCACATTCACGGCAAATGCGTTCCCGTAGCGACGCCTAGCCTCTGGCGTATCCTCGCCTTGCATTCGTTTATAATCCGCAAGCTTCGCTACGGCATCGATCAAGGTCGACACCTTATTCTCCATGAGATGTTCAACCAATGCAATGGACTTGTCCGACGGATCGGGTAAGGGATCCACGTAATACTTGGCCAATACGTTACGGTCCTGCATGAGCTTTTTTATTTTTTTGTTGAGGGCTCGTTTCTCGTCTGCCGTCCGAACCTTCTTCACCAAAGAGACGTCACCATGGCGACTTTCAATCACGACACTCTTCCGCTTCTTACTATTGCGTTTGAGAGGCGTTGGTTTTTTGACGGGCGGCAACGCTTTTGCAGATTCATGTGCAAGTATTTTGGCAACTGTCGCCATGTGTCCACCTGCCGCGGCATAGATACATGCGGTATTGCCTTGTGACGTCGTCAAATTGACGTCAATATCGGGATGCTTCATAAGTCGGTCGACGACATAGGCGTGTCCGTTGACGGCCGCATGCATAAGCGGGGTCCCTCCATGGCATATTTGGTTGACGTCAATGCTTGGCACATTCAAAAGAATGTCGACCACGTCATAATATCCTTTGCCGGCCGCATAAGCAAGTGGTGTTGAATCATTCAAGAGGGTCTGCGGCGACGAGACGTACGACCAAACACGGTCCCGCCGGATTTCTTTTAGCGTACCAAGGAGAGTCATGGGTTCATTCGCTTTCACTGCCTTTCCAATGTCCATTTCAATGCCAACGTGTACACACGGCGATTTGAGCGATGGGTTGCAGTCACAATGCGCCGTGACGGTCAAGGATAAGTCCCGCTGCGTGTAGTCATAAAAGGAGTAAGCACGGCGGCGCCATGGCCCGAGGACTTTGACACTCGTGCTAGGTGTGGCGGTGGAACGGCACTTGGATAAATCAATCATGGTAGACATTGTAAAGAAGTGAGTTGAAATAAAACGAGCAACAAAGAATGCAATGGAATGGAGTCACGGTGTAGATGGAGACTGTCGGGAGTGTGACGCGTGTGACGTATGTGTGTGTGTGTGTGTGTGTGTCGGTGTGTGGGAAGGTCCGTCCAGTCATGGTCGGCAGGACGACGTATGGCAGCAGCATCAAGGTTGGAGAAAAGAGGGGTACATGGCAAGGAGTGGCCTGCAATAAATGACGTCACACAGGCACACAGCACTACCATGGGTCTGGTCATACTGGTGAGTTGTTAATGTAGGTACACAGCATAGAAAAAACATGCACTGCGTAAAATTAATATATAGGTACACAGCATTGGACGCCATTTTTTGTGCGTGATATGATAATATGGACACAGCAAGTATATGATAAAATTTAATATGACGTGCGCCCCCGGTGTGAATGGTCCAGGGTAAGTCAAGGTGAACGACACTTGCCACACGCCATGGCACCGACGGTCACCTACACCGACGGTCACCTTTGCAGACGGTCCCATGTGTGACATGTAGAGGCATGACAGCGAGCATATTTTGAACAGTCAACGTTATAAACAATGAGTATGGAAACGACACATAGTTCAACCCCTGTGAAAGGCAAACGTCCAGCTCCATTATCTGACACGGCGGTCGATGGCAACATGAGTGGAGGCAGTTCATCGAAAAGGTCTCGTGTCGATACGGCTGACCATGCACGGAGTGATATATCACTGGTGGACACGGCATCTGATGTGAAGAGCAAGGCGGCATCCGATGTGAAGAGCAAGGCAACCCGTGTGATACGCACGAGTGTGAAGGCTATGCTGGACAAGTTCCGGGTAAAGGAGCAGCCATACAAGAAGGGTGAGTTGTATGTGGGTCAGAAAGTGACGGTGCGATCTCAGTACGTACGAATGCTGTCGAACGGTCCACGAACGAGTGGTTTGGGCGAGTTGTTGAAGAAACCGGTGGTGATATTTCAAGGCGACGATGCCCGCAGGGGTCCTTCTGTTCCGTACGGGACACCGGTCGCGGCAGGCGACGGGCCAATCAAGGTGCGTGTAGACATGGGCGACATGGGTATGTTTGGGATGACATGTCATATTCCACGCAATGAAATTTGTGTCGAAGGGACGACGTGCTCGATCTGCCTGGCGGACATTCCAATTAACAAGTCGCTTGACTTGATCGTGCACGAAAAACACGATCATTTGCGCCCGGACTTGGCGCATGGCAAATTTGCAGTATTCGACGGTCGGACGATGAAAGAGTGCTGCAACGCGGTGTTTTGCAATGGATGTGCTGCACGGTATATTAACCGTGAGATGGCACGCTTCAACGTTTACCGTGGCAATTCGGCGCGTGGCTTTGAATGTCCTGCGTGTAAACGATCACCAAGTGCGTATGTGAGCTCAAAGGGCATAGGCATGGCGTGGATTCCGAAATGGCGCCGTGTGCACATGACAACCAGTCGCGTTAATGAGGATGGTTGGTTTGCGACATTTTTAAATGAATGTGAAATGGGCAAACAAGTGTTAAAGTATGCGAACTTGGTACGGACATGTATGGCATTCAAGGGATATCCGTTGCAGAACATGAACTTTGAGAAACGTGACGAGAAATGTTTCAAGTCTGAGCTGTTCAAGTGTCAAACCATGGCGCGGAGGAAGCTGAGCGGATCGAACCCACTGTCGGGCTATGAACTGGACTGCTTGGACAAGCTTGCCAAGAAGAACGGATACGACGTGAATGTCCGAGAGTATGTGTCGCCGCAGCGACGCACAATGGACGCCGTCACCTTATTGACAACGGCAGGCGAGGAAATTGTCGAGGCTCAAGATTCCGATGCGGACAGCGATTCCATTGATTTGACGGAGATGGAGTCGTCTGATTCAGAGCAGGAGTATGCGTATGAACTGATCACGAGCTATCCAGATTCGCTGATCCCGCCGGACATTTCGGAACGACACATCCCTATTGGAACACGCATGGGTGTGTGATGCGACATGGGGAAGCATCCAGCCAGCAGGAGGAGAAAGATTATGCAGGTGCCCAGGATGAATATGCTGCCGGTCAGACTGAGCTGCAGGCACATCATAAGATTTCCATTGCATAATAAACTTGTATGTTGATTTGTAAAGTACGTAAGAAGTCGACCGAGACACAATATTGTGACGATAGTGAGGCAGTATCCGACAATGACATGGATACAGATGCGACAACTACTGTGCGACTGTTTTACGTAGGTGAGGTGCGTTGGCGTGAGGCCATTTGGAAGGCGACAGGCTGGGCATAGCGTATGGTCTTTGTACCATTTTTCTACACACGGCGAGCACATTTTGTAGGAACAGTTTGCATTGGGACAGGGGATCAATGGTACTTGCATGGTACAAGTGGCACACTCCATCTCATGGCAACCACGACCGACGACATTTATAGCGATCCAAATTCCACGGGATTTTCTAAGCAAAGTGCATACAAATGAAAGTTGCCTATCAAAATTTGTAGAGTATGAGAACGGTTAAGTACTTTTTCATATGTAGCGAGGTGCAAAGTGTTGCCGTCAACTTTTCTAAGCAAGTGCATACAAATGAAAGATACCTATCAAAATTCGTAGAGTATGAGAACGGTTAAGTACTTTTTCTACAAACTATATTTAAAAATGGACTGTCATTGTATAGGGTAATTATGGTAATTTAGATTACAGTACATTGTACTGTGCCGTAAATTTGCAAAAGCCGCCTTTTCGGTACGCATTTTGAATGATGGGTATGGCGGTGGAGCAACCATTTGCCGTTCGAATACTATTGTCGCTACACTCGATCCATTCATCGTCGGTCAGGATGTCTTCCCCCTGCTGTCTTGAAATAACATTCTTACGCACGGTACGTGGCTTGCATCCGAGGGTGTATCGATTCTCGGCATACTCGGTATCTTTACATGGTGCACAGACGGGCTGAGCGTCTTGACTCTCTTGACTCATAGCGTTGGTGATCCCAAAGTCGCTCACGCGACCGCCACAGAATTGATCGATACTGTTGCTGTCGAAAGCGGTGGCGTCAATTATGGTAGATGTATTCAGCACAGTCACCTTCCGATGCTTTGCACCGCCTTCAAACGCACGTGCTTTCACTTCTTTCACAGACGAGCCGATGACGATGTCGGTTAGTTGCTCGTTTCCTTGAAATGCTTCTTCGTCGATGGTTTCGACGGCATCGGGAATGCGTACCTTTTCAATGTTTGCATTTTTAAATGCTGCTTTCCCAATGCTTTTTACCTTTGTGCCAATACGTACACGTTTCAGCTTCGTACAACTAGCTACGGCATTTTCAACAATGGCTTCGGCATCGTCCTCAATCACCAGTTCTTCGCCAAAGTCTAAATCACTACAAGTTTTGTAGCTCACGCTCTTTGCAGTGATCGGCACGGTGCCCGTCCCACTTAACTCACTCACTTTCTTCAAAACACCATTGTCGAGAACACGCTTTTCTTGGCACGTGTCGCGAATGGATGAACCGCGTCCAAAGAAGAACCTACCGTTGTCTTTTTGATCACACACGGTTTTCGATGTCCACGCAACACATTCCGGCATGTTACCGTTACGGTATGTGCCGCGTTTACAGGGCTTGCATCGCAGACCGTTTGGTGCACTCTCTGTACCAGGGTCGCACGATGTACATCCTTGGCCGACGCCAGCACCATACGACGCCCCGGTACAAGCCTCGCACTTTCCGTTAACGCCTTCTGTGCCCATTTGACATGGAACGCAATATATGCCTCCCTCAATTGCAAACTCATTGCCAGTATCACTGACTTGCGATTGCGTGTGTCCTTGGCAAAGAGTACACGATGATCCAGCGTCTTGGTTCGAATGACCAGGTGGACAAAATTCACATTTGCCCTCGCCATTACCTTGCATCCCTGCCGGACAATCAACGCAATACTTGCCTCCCTCAATTGCAAACACATTGCCGGTATCACTGACTTGCGATTGCGTGTGTCCTTGGCAAAGAGTACAAGATGATCCAGTGGCATTGTTCGAATAACCAGCTTCACAAGATACACATGTACCGTTTACGCCTTGCATCCCTGCCGGACAATCAACGCAATATATGCCACCCTCATTTGCAAATTCATTGCCAGTATCACTGACTTGCGATTGTGTGTCTCCCTCGCAAAGAGTACACGATGATCCAGCGTCTTGGTTCGACTGACCAGGTGGACAAAATTCACATTTGCCCTCGCCATTACCTTGCATCCCTGCCGGACAATCAACGCAATAAATGCCTCCCTCAATTGCAAACACATTGCCGGTATCACTGACTTGCGATTGCGTGTGTCCTTGGCAAAGAGTACACGATGATCCAGTGGCATTGTTCGAATAACCAGCTTCACAAGGTACACATGTACCGTTTACGCCTTGCATCCCTGCCGGACAATCAACGCAATATATGCCACCCTCATTTGCAAAAATATTGCCGGTATCACTGACTTGCGATTGTGTGTCTCCCTCGCAAAGAGTACACGATGATCCCGTGGCATTGTTCGAGTAACCAGACGGACAAAGTTCACATTTACCGTTTACGCCTTGCATCCCTTCAGGGCATGCAACGCAATACTTGCCGCCCGCGTTTACGTAGTCGCCTCCAATAGTATTCGTTTCTTGTGGCTGTGAATTGGGAGTATCGCATGATTTACATATTAATCCAGCGACTGATCCAGCGACAGAGTTAAAAGTTCCAGCTTCACAAAGTTCACATTTACCGTTTATCCCTTCTTTGCCTGCCGGACAATCAACGCAATACTTGCCGCCCGCGTTTACGTAGTCGCCTCCAATAGTATTCGTTTCTTGTGGCTGCTTATTTCCATCACACGAACCACATTGCCCAGTGGTCTCACTATCGCTATAGGTTCCTTTGCCACAGTCAAAGCAATCGTCTTTTTCATCGAGGTGTTCAATATTTGTACTGTTTCCGACACCTTGTCCGAGAGGACATTCTTTATCTGCACACGCTTCATCAAGAAGCGAGTTATGTGCCTGATATTGAGTCACGGCGCATTTGTTACAATGTGTACCGTTACCACCGTACCCCGCGGAGCAGCGATTGCACTCGGTGCCATCGGTCTCAGATGAGGCAGAACGGGCATTGTACCCTTCCGGGCATAGCGAGCATTCGCTGTTAGTCGTAGTATTTCCTGGTGTAAATTTCATCCCCGTGTTTCCAAGATCATCCACCGTTATTTCATTACATTGTTGAAAAGTAGGTGACCAAGGACTGCACGAGGTTTTACCTTCGTCGGGTTGAAATGTACCTGTCTCACAATCTTTACATTCTAGTTGACCTTGTTGATCTTGATAGGTTCCAGCGGTACAATTTTTACATTCTGTTTTACCATTTTCATCTTGAAATTGACCTGTCGGACAGCTTTGACAAGCAGTAGACGGGTTATTATCGTGATCAAACGTACCGGCAGTACACTGATTGCATTCACGTGCTCCTTCCTTACTAGTTGCATCTACAAAATTGTCAAGAAAGTAGCCAGGATTAGTGCAGGATTTGCACGATGATTGGCCTGCCGCATCTTGAAATTGACCTGTCGGACAGTTTTCACAAGCAGTAGCCGTGTTATTATCGTGATCAAACGTACCGGCAGCACACGGTGTGCATTGTGTCGCGCCTTGTTTATTCGCACTATCGAGAAAACCACCAAGCGTCGAGCCACTAAGACAAGTGTTACACGATGCACCGGTGTCACTATATGTGTCTCCAGTACACATATTACATTCCTTCAACCCCGTATCATTATTGACTGCAATTCCATTACCAGTGTCGCAGACTTTACATCGTGTGCTTGAATTTTCGTCGTCGTCGTATTTGTTGCCAGTACATTGTCTGCATTGTGTCGCGCCTTCAAGTGTAAATTCCCCAGATTTAAGTGTTTCACTCCCAGGGTCACAATGTCGACACGAAGACCTACTACCGAACTCACCCGCATATTTTCCAGGCGAACAAGCAATGCACTGTGTCGCGCCTGTAGAAACTACGGTGTTTAAATCATTTCGCGCTTCGTTCCCTTGTTCACAACTATCACATGATGCTTCGCCTTCGTTGGGTTGATATGTATGCGGCCCACAATCTTTACATTGTGTTTGACCTTGTTGATCTTGATAGGTTCCAGCGACACAAGTTTTACATCCTGTTTGGCCTGCCGCATCTTGAAATTGACCTGCCGGACAGCTTTGACAAGCAGTAGACGGGACACCGTCGTCATCATAAGTACCAGCAACGCACTGGTTGCATTGTGTCGCGGCTACATTAACTTCAGATCCAGCGGCACAAGTTTTACATCCTGTTTGGCCGTCTTGATCTTGAAATTGACCTGTCGGACAGCTTTTACAAGGAGTATTCGTGACACCGTCGTCATCATAAGTACCAGCAACGCACTGGTTGCATTGTGTCGCGCCTGCATCAACTGGCTCATTATTAGCATTTAGTGTTACAGATCCAGCGTCACATGTCTCACATGATCCCTGTCCCGCTAAGTTTTGATACTCCCCAGACTGGCAATCCAGACACGTGAACCCAGTGGTCAAGGGTTGATGTTTCCCTGAAGGGCAAGTAGTACATGTCGATCCAACTAATTGTTTTCCTATAGCACATCCATTTGCAAGGCAACGTTTTGTATTGCTACACTCGCCTTCTGCCAACACGGTATTGAATATAATATTGTTCTCACTCGTATCCTTATGACATCCTTTGGTATCGGTCAATATGTCGAGGGCCTTAAAGGTCCGGTAATCATCATGGCCAATATATGTCGAATCCACGTAACATTTAATGCACTTTTCGATTTTCTTTGTATTTGAATTGGTCCATAATGAAAATCCTGTGCACGCGTCATCCGCATTACAGTAATCCCGACACCCGACATCAGTTAAATGATCTCCAAAGGTGCTTGCTCCATTAAATCGAGTGAGCCACGTGGTGCTATGGCAGTACGATTGTTCTGGAAGTTCATACCCAGTGAGGCGCGTGTGAACGACATCTGTTGATGTTATCCATCTCGCATTTGGGTCGGTGTTGAGGACAGAATCTTTAGGACAAAGGACACATAGATTATAATGCGTACTGAAAGTCGCCGCAAAACAGTCACTATCTTCATCGCACTTTTTTTTACAATTTTCCAGATTGGCAACTGGACTTAGAGCGGAATTTCCACTTGTTCCGGCATTATAACGAGTCGACCACGTGCTACTGTGGCAGTGTGCAGTTATATATCCGCTGGAAGATTTTTCATTTGTTATTTCGAAGGTATAAAAGGCACTATTTTGTATAATCGGCGAATTACTGGCGCAAAGACCGCATTTTCCATTAGCGTGTTGGATTCGAAACCTTATACAACCCGTTTTAGATCGACATCGATCGTGACATTGGTCATAGGTTGAAGAATCTTGGAACTCGTTTGTAAGAGACGTGCACGCTACCCCTGCACTGTTCCCTATCTTTATTGTCTGTCTACTTCTAGCTCGCATGTACGTGTTGTACTGAGAGTTACCCGCAAGGGTGGTCGCGCCGGTGCACAAGACACAGCGGTAGACTGTATGTTTAAGGGAGTTGGTAAATTGCATTGAAAACCCGTTGCATGTCGGATCCGCGTTGCAACGATCTCTGCATCCTTCGATCGAAAGGTATGCAGCAACGGCACTGTCGTCATTGTAGCGTGTTGGATACCAAGTGCCTGAATTACAGTACTTGCTTACCGATGCCGTGTAGGTATACGAGTCTGGATACGATGGGAGGGCATTTGGCGAGGTGGTTTCGCTGCCAAGATAGAAACTGTGAGTACCAGTTTTGTCTTGATACGTATCGCCATATGGACACTTCGTACATCTATAACCCCCAACAAGTCGAAATGAGATTCCGAAACACAGTGGATCTTCGCGGCAATAATCTTTACAACCAGCGTACGTAAGAATACCAGTCCATGCAGAACCGTACGTATGTCCATAAGGATTCTGACATTCTTTGTCGGAATCCATTGCACTAAATATCTTCTCAGGATCGCGCTTCCATGCAATGTAAGCGTTTGCGTCCCCCCAATTTTCACTACTGGTGGCACAATTCATACATACTCCTAGGGATACATGCATTGAAAACCCGGTACAAGTAGCATCTTTATCACATTGATGACGACAATGTTGTGGCGTCAAATCTGCTGGACTGTTTAATCCGAGAAGTCGCCATGTATAATCTGTTTCACTCGGCCAAGTAGCAGCAGTATGACAATATTTCGCACCCACGTATTGGTATTCGTCGACAAAACGATCATCGTACGTATTGTCCATGTTTAAAGTGTATGTATTAAGAGCCGATGCACTTTTTTTTGAATGGTCAACACTCCCATTTTCTATGGTCTGACAGATGCGACATTCCGTTGCGCTCACACTGATATGTTTGCAAGAACTGCCATACATAAGACATGTTGCTTTGCATTGGTCAGTATTAAACGTCAATCCTGACAATCGAACAATATATTTTTCGCACGTTCTAAAATATGTAACGTCTGACCATGTCGGCCCTGCTGCCGCGCTGCATTTGGCAGCATCAACATTGTCAGTGTCCGCTGATCCTGCAACAATACTAAAGGGGGCAACCTGCACCAGTTGGAGAAGGAGCATGTGGAGAACGACATACCATGCGACGAACCGCATAATTCATGGTATGGGTACATGGTGAATATATACGTGAAAAAAATAAAAAAATGACCATTGTCGTGTTGGGTGCCTATATATACTGGTTTGGAAATTTGAAAATGGTGGAAGCTTTACAAGAACGATATCGCGAGCACATATTCAAGTCTGAAATACGCCACACGTCAAAGACTGAACGCGGCGTATTTGCGACGGAAGATATTGATGTGAACGACGTGATTTTGAAATTACCAATTGAAAATGTGATGCAAGGTTCGCATGTGGATTTGACGTACCGATTGATGAAGCTGGACAATGATTACTCGCGCAGTCTTCCAGCGACGACGACAAATTTTCCGGTCTTTTGGACCGACCAAGAAATTGCGTCACTGGGTGGAAGTGCCCTGCAGTCGATGATTCCGAGTCGGAAAGCGAAGTTATTGGCTGAGAACACGCGTGGAAAGACGCCGTCGTCGATCTTCTTGTATTACCGTTCTTTGGTAGGCAGTCGTGCATTTACGGTGAACAAGAGCGGCACGCGCCTCGCATTGGTGCCATATGCGGATATGTTGAACCACAGTATTACACCGAATACGGATTGGAAACTGTGCGACGAGTGGTTTGTGTTGAAGGCGACCGCAAAGATTCCGAAGAACGCGGAGTTGTACGATTCGTATGGTGTGAAGACGAATTACGAGGCCTGTCTGTTTTACGGCATGGTGTTGAAAAACAACCTGCAGAACGACATCACCTACGAGATGTTCGATATACCGACCTCGTTGCGCCAGAATTTGAACTACGACCGATTGCAGAGCACGGTGGAGTTTGAGTTGTGTGGTTCATATTCGCGCGGCACGACGGAGATTTTCAGTCTGGTACGTTTCTTGACAAGCGAGGACGGGAGTCCGCAGCGGTGTCCTTCATCGTTGCACGGTCTGAACATTAGTCCTTCGACGCGGGAGAACGAGATGCGGACGGTGACGGAGTTGATGACGGCGTTCCAATCGATCTACGACAAGAAAGTGGTTCGTTTGAAAGATGCGACGGGCAAGGTGGCTCACTTTGCCGGCACGGAACTGTCGGTGCTGTTGCACTGGGTCACGGTGTTGAAGCAAGCGCAGGAGATTCTTGCGATTTCAAAGCAGAAGGCGGCAAAGAAGGCGATTGACAAGTATGAGGCCAACGACTATTTGAATTTGGTGATTCGTAAATTGGTGAACCGTGCGAAGAACTACAAGTAGGTATATACGTGTGCGACAATTATTGTATATGAGTGTGTCTCAGATTCAATTTATTTTGCTGGGTGCCTCTCGATGTGGCAAGACAAGTTTGGTGAGTCGTTGGACGGATCCATCAAAGATGCCGTTGGCGAAGGAGACGGTGGGGATTGACGTTTTTTCCTGCGCAACGAACGATTCTGGCGTTGTATACTCGACGAAGTTTTGGGACACTGCGGGTCGTGAATGTTACAGTAGCCTGTTAAAGAGTTACATTTTCAACGCGGATTGTGCTATCGTGGTGTACGATGTATCTTCGCCGACGTCTTGGACAAGCGTCGACCGTTGGCTGACGATGGTGGAAGAGACGAACGGCGCACGTTTTCCGGTCGTGCTGGTGGGGAACCAGATTGACAAGCATTCGTCGCGTGTGGTGTACAAGCAAGAGGTCATGGGATACATCAACTCACACAGTATGTCTCGGATCGTGTACTGTGAATGTTCGGCCATGACGGGCGACGGCACGATGGACGCATACCATTTAGCGGTCAATTATGCAAAGAAGGGCAGTTCGGAAACCGTCTATACGGCGAAGTCGTTTCGTAAAGAAAGCGGATGTTTGATAGTATAAAAGCGACATCACCTGATGACGAAATGGAACCGTTGCGCTCGACGATATTAGGTAAAATGGACATGGTCGACTTTACGAAGAATGCTGAGATCGCCATGTACATTGTCGGAGGCTTAGCATTGTGTATGTGTGTGATTCGTCCTATCATACGTTGCTATTTGGATACGTGTGCGTGCGTGGAGCGATGCTGTGGCCCGAAACGAAGCTATCGGGAAGTGAGTGGCTAAGTAAATTTGTACGTATAAAATACTGTACACTAACCTGTTAGTATGTACCGTAGTCTACTTATCATTTTGTGGATGGTCGGTCTGGTGATCGGCGCCGAGGACCACAGCATCTGTACCTGTCCGGAATCGTGCAGCGAGCGAGAAGAGTTGGGGCGTAGCACGTGGTATTTGCTGCATGCGATTGCAAAGTACAACGCCCCGACGGCCGCCAAGTCACGTGCGTTCGCGTCCTTGATCGACGCACTGAAAATATTGTACCCATGCGACGTGTGCCGTGCCCATATGATCGAAACGTTGGAAGAAGAGCCGATGACGTTGTCGGCGTGGAGTGTATGCAAGTTTCATAATGTCGTGAACGCACGGTTGGGGAAACCAGAGTATCCGTGCACAAAAACCTTAAAGGATGACCAAGGTGGGCTGTTCGGCGGCGGCCAAGCTGCGGTCTTTTAGTCGCCATATAGGTACAAAATCGTACTTGTCGAGTTGTTTTTGTTTTTCTTTGTCGGCTTCAAAGTCCCACCGATGGACGTTGCGTTTGATTTTCTCGGGACGTTTGTGCAAGGCGGGAATGTTCCATACGCCGGCGATGCGCATGCCTGTTGCGTTGGCATCACCGTTGAGATAGAGTTTCATGCGTAGTTTTTTCGACTCGCGAATCACATAAGGGACGTCACCAACGTAGAAGGTCCATTCTTTCGGCTGTGTGGCGTGGAGACGATGTCCTTCGATGGATTCGATGGTGTCGGCGGTGACGTAGTACTGAACGCGAACTTTGCGCAAGCTGGTCTTTCCTTCTGGGAAAAAGGCAAAGAGTTTTCCTTTTTTGGAGCCATAGATCCTCGTCCCTTTGCCCATGGATCGATTAAGTTTTACGGTCTATATATAGCGTTTAGGTAGTGTTTTAGTAACGTGTATCAAAATGTCGATGGCGCTCATGTGCGTCTTCTTCTTGTTCTTGTGGCAGTCTCCGTGCGACGCCCGTTACATGATTCGTCCAGAGTTGATGGAGTCGTACAATACGATCGAGTACGTCGATACGAGCCCGTACTCCAATGCGTTCAGTGGCATGGTAAAGTTTACAACGTGGCACGTTCCTATTCCGGTGTACTCGTTGAACCGTGCTCGCATGGGTTTGAAGGAGAGCGTGCTCGTGGAATGTTTCAATTACACGACTACGTGCGACGAGTACATTCCGTCGGAGCGAGACGTGAAGCTGCTCTCACTGTACGCGAGCATGATCGAGTCGTCTAATTACAAGTTGCCACATCACTATTCGATAGGAATCATACGCGACCACGCGAAGGCGTACACGAAGGGGATGTACACGCAGAGTGGCGAGTTTATCGCGTTTTGGATTCGTTTGCACGACCTCGACGGCATGGATTTGTACACGTACAAGGATAAATGGAAGATGACGCTGTCGATGTTGGAACTGTCGGTGCACGAACGATCCCACTACGATTCAATCGTGACGTACAATTCCAATTTGGGTCATTGCGATAGTTATCAGAGGATTTACAATACATTGATTGAGCGTGCCATTGACAATATTTATTCGTATGAAAAGCTGACTGACTTTATTGTGTATGATGGGTACTCGCAATTTTTGCTGCTTCTTCCATTTGCATTGTTGCCGGTCGTGCTGTGGATGTGCGTGGACGGCTAAGGGCTCGACGGGTCTGGACAAAAGACTCGGAACGCTTCCTCGACACTTTTCTCGGCCGTCGTAGGAAAGACAAACGGTCGGTTCGGCTTCACAACGTGACACGCCGTGGGGTCGCTATCGTCATCGGACTCGTCGCTGTCGTCCTCGCCGATGAAAAAGTCCTCCAGCAGTTCTTCGGACGTTTTGTTGGCCGCTTCTTCTTTCTTTTGCCGCTTGCGTGCCTTGACTTGTTCCTCAAAGCGCATGGTGTCGCGTTTGTCCATGCGTTCTTCTCGTGTCGTATGATAGACGGGGCGGATGGCCGGGCGGCATCGTTTACCGAGGGCCTTGCATGCTTTGACTTTCTGTAGTTGACGTTGGTACCGTTCTTCTGCTTTTCGTCGACGTTCGGCTTCCGTCTCAACGGGCGGAGGCGGCGTTTTAACGATGACGGGTGCCTTTGGTGCCTGTATCTTTCTGTATTCTGTTTTCAACCGATTGCTTAACGGGACCAAGATGTTCTGCAACGCCTGGACCTGAGTGAAAGTGTACAGGTCCAGATCGACATCTTCGCTCTCGTACATGTGTCCAAACCCACGTGCTTTGAGCTGGTCCTCCAGTTCGCTTTGTAATTTGACCGCTGCACTTCTCTGTGTTTCGTCATTCGACTCCATTTCGCCGACGAGTTTCAGAAAGTCTTCAAACAACCGCTGGACGTCGTCCTTTGCATGCTTCCATTCTTCGTTGTCAGGAACGAGTTGTTTGGTTGGCGCCTCCGCCTCCATGTCGGTGATTGTCTGATATTCTGGTAAGAACTCGATCAGTACCACTCGTGCTAAACAAAGTTGCGCCAATTCGTGAAAGCACTCGACGGTCACTTCGCCGTCTTGTCCTTTTTTTCGATATGTAGTCAGATTGATCCGCGAGTCTAGCTTGCAGCCGTGTCGTTGAAGAATCTCATCCAAGCACTCTTGCATGGGTTGGTTTTCGACCACGCGTTTTCGGTAACGTACGAGTGCTTTCACCTCTGCCTCTGCGTCGCCGCGTAAAGTGCCCGGATAATGAAGATCGGGCGTTTTGAGGTTTTCTTTCAACAACAAGATCTTTTTCTCAATAAGCTTTAACTGTTCGGCTCGATCTTTGGCAGAGAATGGTTTCATGTGACCCGGTAACGTTTTTCGTTTGTACCAAGTTCGGACGTACGTCACGTCTTTTTTTCGGACGTGCAAGCACATGTTTCTCCCTTTCCACACGTAGTTACGGTTGACTCGCTTTGGATGACAAAAGTCAAGAAAGCGTTGTTTGATGTTAGGAACAAGTTTGTCTGTGACGACGACCGTGTCTGTGACTTGGCGCTCCACCCGTTCCTCTTTGTACTGCGCATAAAATCGCTTCACTGCTTTCCGCGCGACGGAATCACACGTTCGGTTTTCCCGCTGCGAGCTGCGAAAGACAGCCTCAGAGGTGAATCGTGTCGGTGCCTTGACGTTTCGACGTCTTTGACCTTCGACGATATTGGAGACTGACAATCCCTTGCCTTGTTTTGCATGACCTTTGACCATCTTTGTAAAAAAAAGTGGAAGAAATAAAGAAACTGAATGATGTAAAAAAGTGATTGATCCTGTTTGGGTTGACACGGTTGAACGTATGGGTTGGGTGTGATGTTAGACGTGATGGGAGAGGAGGGTGTCGATGGCCATGCATGGGAGGTGTGCACGTAACCATGCGGCGTACATGCAGTACAGTACCATGGCATGGTCATGTGAGGCAGGAGAAATACGGTCCACAGAAATTGAATTTGGCGTGTCGTACCCAAATTTGCCTGCACGTCTCTGGTCAATATATATGGACACAGCATTGGAACTTTTGTACATTTTGGCGGCAAAATATTTTTTAATCAATGTGTCCGATGGAATACATAGTCACAGCATGGAGTGTCGGTCGTCGGCACAGTGGCCTTTGATATATGGTCACAGCATGGATGTCCATCCCTCCACTTGTGCGTGATTTCGTCGACCGCACTTCCTTTTTATTGCAATGCTGTGAAGAGCTTCATGTTGAGTGCAAGACTTGCAATGCACCCAGAATAGACCGATTGCACCCATGTACTGTACGCATGGGTGGAGGACCACTGCATCGAGACGACCATCTGTGTCTCATGCTGAAAGAACGTCATACCCTTGCACCCTGGGTAATCCCCTGGTACTGTGCCGAGGAGTCGACGACAGCGTAGGACATCTGACGCAGTCTGAAACGTAAGTAACAATACTACATTCATTATATTACTCGATGTACATACATATATATAATACCATGGTAAGCCTCATATGTCATCGAAATCGTCGCCGGGTGAAAGCGTCACCGTGTCTCCCGTCACGATCTCGTCCGGAACCCGTTGCTTTTTCACATGGTATTCCTCTACCACATCTTCAAAGTCCTCGTGCGCAGCGTCCCACCCTCGCTGTCCGTAGCGTTGAATGTGCGGATGTTGCTCCCGAATGGTAGCATCGATGGTCTGTCCATTCTCGGCATCCAGTGCCGCTTGTTTCAATGCGTCGTTGGTCCATACGATGTACAATTTTTGGTGCCGTGGGATGTCACTGAGTTGCAGCCACTCGTAAAAGTAGTGATCACTTGCGCCGACCTTTGCAGCCTGCGTTAGAATCTTGTGACGTTTGTCGGAACGTTCATGGCATTCTTTTCGTTTGCGTGTCAATTCCATCCGTTCTTCCTTGGCTTCACGTTTGAGTGCCATGGCCTTTTCCGCGCGCACTTTCTGTTCTTTGCGTTTGCGTTCGGCAATCACGTCTTTTTTCTTCTCCCGCTTCACCATCTCAACGTCATGCTTGGTCAGAAACCGTTCGGAGCCGGCTCGATGACGGAAGATGACGCGTCGGTAGGAATCTCGTATCCATCCCACGCCGACTGCCTCTTCCGAGAGGAAGTACATGTCCCCTGTGTTTAATTGCAGTCGAATTTCTTCTCCGAGGAAACGGTGCCGAAAGAACGATCGGAAGGTAAGGAAGCGAGACTCGCCCATGTTGACACCAATGACCGGGGTATTGGGCCGCTCGTCGTCGCCATGGTACCCAATGCCGCACGTATTGTCGTAGTACACGCTTGCTTCGGCCATCATGTTCTCTAAGGACCGTATCTCGGTGCGACGGGCCAACGTATCAAAGCCTTGTCGCACTTTGGCAACGTAGGGCAACGTGTCGAACGAGTACATGCGGTACGTACTCTTTGGAATGTCTGGCTCTTGATCGCGGTCACCTACGTGATAGGTCCACCTGGATCGTTTCATTTCGATTTTTCCCTTGCGTTTGTTGAAGTATTCTTTGTCGACGCCATCGTGTCCCCGCTCGTTCATTTCAAGAAAGAGCGATTTCGACCATTCTTCGGCGTGCGGGTCTTCTTGCAGTGTCCCCAGCGCCGACGTCCCGGCGGGGATGTGCAACACCCATGCTTTCGGTTCGTGCTGTTCTTGCGGCGTGTCGTCTGTTTGGACGGGCGCATCGGTGTGCAGCTGCACGATGGTCCCGCCGAGGATGCTCTGCACTTTGTCGAGGTGTTCTTTGGTCAGACCATACCGGACGGTCTCGTCGTCGCTGGGGTTGTAGAAGGTGTACACTCCAGAGAGTGCGTGTAGTGCGGACGAGATATAGTGCGACATGTATGTTCTTTCGAATCAACATTCGGCAATTTATACGTCAAACTACTTTGCAGGGTACCTTTTTGCACACAAATATCCCGCCTTATTTTCGCCAGACTCTAAGATTCAAATTACAAGTACACGTAGGAATACACTACACTGCCTACTTGACGACCAATTTCACGTCAATCTTCATGGCCATGAGTTCTTGGAACAGCAGGTCCGCCGCACTCGGGATTGTGATTTCCGTGGCGGGCGTGTGGCATACTTTGCACGTCTTCCCATCGACGGTTAGTTTCGTCTGGCACTGCTTGCACACCAATATTTTCTTGGCATCGCTGGACACGCACATGCGTTCGTTGACGACGTAGCTGCACCCGTGTGCGTTGAATGCGTCTTTTTCCATCTCGCCCACGCGCTGCCCACCGCCTCGTTTCCGCCCTTCGTTCGGTTGTCCCGTCGTGGCGTTGCGCCGGCCCCGTCCTCGGGCATGAATCTTGTCGTTGACCATGTGCTTGAGCCGTTGATAGTACACGCACCCCATGAAGATCTTGGCTTTTATGGGTCGCCCCGTGTACGGGCAGTACATTTGTTCGTTGCCGTGGGGATGCAAGCCGTAGGACTTTAGTTCGGCGGCGAGGTCGTCGACGGTGAGGTCTCCGAAAGGGGACGCGTCCACCAAGTTGCCAGACATGGCGGCACCTTTCCCGGCGATGGTCTCGATTAAGTGTGCGATGGTCATGCGCGACGGGATCGCATGCGGGTTCATGTACAGGTCGGCACAGATACCGTCTTGCGTAAAGGGCAAGTCTTCCTGGTTGTAAATCATCCCTAGAGTGCCCTTTTGCCCGTGTCGACTTGAAAATTTGTCGCCAATCACGGGAATACGCAACGTACGTGTCTTGATTTTGACCGCACGGTCACCGTTTCGTTGTTGATACATGAGAACGTTGTCGACCCGTCCTGGGATGTCGGACATGACGCTCGCATCTTCCATGGCAGCGGTCTGTACGGCACCGACCGACGGTGTGATCATCGTGCGATTGACTTGTTTGCCAATGATGCAGTCTTTCGTACTGATTTCTTCCCCTGGATGCACAAATCCGTCCATGTCGAGCTTATCGTACTGTCCTAACTTTCGTTTCCGCACGGGCCGTCCAAACGTGGCCGTCTCTTTGGTCGACGTCAGCGTCTCGGACGTTGTCTTGTACTTGTCTGCCCGTCCTATGCCGCGGTCGAGACTGTACTGGTTCATTAGAACGCTGTCTTCTTGGTTGTACCCTTCAAACGACATGATGGCAACGATCATGTTTTGCCCGGCAGGGGTAGAGTGGACACCCGTTTTGTCGGCAATTTTCGTTGAGACCAACGGTCGCTGTCCATAATGCAGAATGTTCTGGCTCGTATCGTACCGTTCTTGAAAATTCATGTATGGTACGCCCTGTGCCTGTTTCCCCATGGACGATTGGTAACAGTTGCGCGTGGCCGGGTTGTGGTTGCTGAACGGGATGCAGCTGGCGCTCAGACCAAGGATCATGGTAGAACTGATCTCGCAATGCGTGTGCTCTGGCATGATGTCTTTCGGATCGAACGCAATCAAGGTCGTGTCTTCCTCTTCCTTGTCAATGTACTCTATGATTCCCGCCGACAAGAGTTCCACCCACGCCATGGACGCGTGTTTCTCCGTGTACAGCATGGCGCCGCGTTTCACCACAATCAATGGACGGCACATGCGACCGGCCGTTGTCGAGATGTGAATGATATTCTCGCTATTCAAGGACACGGACAGATCTTTCGCCGCTTGGCCAGTGCGACGGAGTTTGCGGACGATCGCCAGAACCTCTTTCACTTTCTGTGTATTGCCGACGGGACGTCCGTTGATGAATACGGGCGAGCCGACGCTCACGTTTGCAAAGTTCATCGGGAGCAAGAATTGCTTGATCACTTTCGCAATGACGGTGTCGTCGCTCTGACGTGAAATCAAAGCCCCCGTGGATTGCTGCGTTTCCAATCCACACGTTTGTCCTTCCGGTGTTTCCCACGGACAGTAAGCCCCCCATCCAGTGCCATGTACCCATCGTGGCTTGGCGAGTTTCTGTCCACTATCAATAGAGCTGGAGACACGTCGCAATTGTGATATCGTCGCAAGTGACGTCAACCGCTGCAATTGCTGCGACACACCGACACGAGACTGTCGATTGACGTACGTCGTGTTCCAGTTTCCCGTCGCGAGCGCATACTGCATGCCGTCGGTGATGGTGGTTGTGGACGATATGTACTGTCGTATTTTCTCATCGGGCACGCCTCGCTTCAGCTTCGCAAGGGCTTTCTGACACAACATACGGACGTCATTGCTCATTTTGATTGTCAAGTGTAGAAACAGCGTCGTCAGCAGCTCGCAGCACGATTCGACCCGTTGATTGATGACCGAGTCACGGTCGGTCGCGGGAATAGTGCCTCTGGCAATGCCGAGCAATTTCTTAATCATCAACGTGAGGTACATGGCTTTCTGCTCCATTTTCACGTGTGGCAGCATCACACTTTTCATCGCTTTTTGAAGACGTTCTTCATTGGATGCACCGACGTCGTACACTTCACGGATTTGAATTCGTCGCATGGCTTCGGTGGCGTCGGACGGTAGGTTCTTGTACGAATGTTCCAAGAGAACGTTCTCGGCCGGTGAAAAAGACGCTCGTATGTCTTCGATGCTGACGCCCATCGCAATCAATATGTTCATCACGGGGACTTCACATTGCAGACGCGGAAAGGTGCACGTCAACGCAGCCTTGGGCTTGTAACTGATCGTGGTCACGTACACGCGTCGATTCCGTTCGGATTTGACCGCCACGGCGCAGGTACCATGGCGTTCGTAGCAGATCATCCGGTTCGTCACGCTAGACTTTTGCGACACGATGGCTTTTTCTCCGCCATTGATGATGAAGTAACCGCCTTGGTCGTGGGGACACTCGCCGTGCGGTACTTTTTCAGCCTCGCTGTTGACACGACACAGGTTTGAGTATACCATGACCGGCAGGCGTCCGATGTATACGTCCTTGATAATCGAGTGCTGATTGCCATTTCGCTCGACGTACACGTCCGTGTACATGGGCGCAGCATACGTTAGTCCACGTAGACGACATTCTTGCGGGTAGACGGGACGACAGTCGCCGTCCGCTTCCAAGGAGACTGGTGGTTTAATGGACACACCATGGAATTGAAGAGTCAAGGTTTTCTTTTCGGTGGGCGTATCATGGGAACAGTGCAAGGCGTTCAAATTAACGAGCGTTTCTGGAATCCCCTTGTTCACAAAGTCATCAAATTGATCTCTCGATTGGCGAATGAGTTTAACTTCGGTGAAGAAGCGATCGACTAAAGTTGCTCGAATATCGTTTGACATGGTGACTGATTTGTGCACAAAGGGATGTGAAATTTGAAGACGGCTGCCGTCGGAGACGGTCAAGAGATGGCGTGGCGTGCGTGAAAAAAGTCCTGGGTGGCCGTGGACGGAGTGCATGGGTACATGATATAGACACAGCATTGAAGCGAATGTGCGACTGTCCCACGTGATGATAGGCTCTATCAATGTATATGTATTGGTATAGTACTCGGTAGACCGATAAAATGGCCGCGTCGATATGTTATGCTATTGACATTTGTACCATGTACTTGATTTGACAGATTACAATTTACGAGTATATATGTAGCGATGAATATAGAAAACGCTCATGAGCTTGCGAATTGTATTTTTGTTCTTTTCACTCTTCTTCACGTCTACGTGCGCACAAGTTTTTGAATGGACGAGTGCGTCTACCGGTTCTGCCGGTCCTTTTAACATGGTGCAACGCAACTGTCCGTCGTCCTTTGCAGACGTTCTCAACTCGGGCGATTTTGACAGCCTGATGTATTGCACGGAGAAAGAATTGCGCGACATGTACGCCGTCGGCAATTGTTGCATTGATTTTATTGCCGAATGCAATTACGTGGAACGTGCGTGGTGGACCAAAACGAACGTGGTCAAACACGCTCCACTGTGCCCGTCTTTGTTTCGTTCTTCTGGATCGAACAAGAAGGAGCGTAAACGTCGTTTCATGATGCGCATCAAGAAGCGATTTGCCGAGAATGCGATCATGATGAAATGATCATTTCATCGAATGTATCGTTCAGCGTGGAAAATTCTCGCGGATGACGGACCAGAGCTTTGAGAGCAAAGTACAGCATGGAGTATGCGTAGACGTGCCACATGCTGTGTATAATTCCGTATGTATTATCTAAGTGTTGACTAAAATCCTCGTGTACTCTATCTTTCACCGTGCTCGTCGACAGTGCGAACGTAATCCCTGCAGCGACCACCAACGCCGACGCCACGTGCAAATAGCTCTTTTCTCGTTTTTGCACGGGGTATATCGTTCGTTTGATCACGTAGAAGGTCAACACGATAAAAATCAACAACGCCGCCCATTCAAATACTTTAAATCCAAGCGCGTACACTTCGCCGAAGGAGGCAACAAAGATAGCGCTTAAGCTGATGGCCACGTATCCCAAGGACGACGGCACGTTGTCTTCGTCGACCAAGATGACGAGTGTGGCCAACAGAAGAAAGTTTTGGGCCGATATGTCCCAATGCGTTGCCTCTATCGCCAGCACGTCAACAATCTTACAGATATGGTACACCAAGCTGGCGACGAGCGAATTCGTCACGATTGCAACGTACCATTGGCCGTGTGACGTGTACCAATGGTCTTGGGAAAAGTGCACGTAGACTGGAATGACCATGGCGTGCGTCAGGACGACGAAAATGTTGCCCGCGATTTCATGCATTTTTTGTAGTGGCATGAGAAGGAGGACAATACATACAATGGTAAAGAAAATTAAAATCCATGTAATAGCAACATCAATAGAGTCCATTTATGGAAATAGTACACTTAATTTATACTAAATTTTTCCCAGACGGATCCCTTCGTAAGGCCACGTTCCATCGCGCGCCACGCTCCGAGGAACACGCGACGGTCTCGTCCGTGTAAAATACCGACTTGTCCTGGTCTTTACCAAAGAGTTTCGTGAAGATATCGCGGTACAACATTGCTTCCTTCGTCTTTGGCGTTTGATGCGGATACATCGTCTCTGCATGCTTAAAATTGTGCACGGCCTGTTCCGCATGTGTTTTCAATGACTCGATCCATTGGTCGCCGACACCGTCGCTGAATTGTTCTTTTTCGCGCGTTCGTAAATTTTCACGGAGGTACGTTTTGAACTCGTCGCGCAAGTACCACTTGGTCTGCTTTTTACCGTCTGGGTGTGTCTCCGAGAGCTTGTACTTGGGTGGGAGCACGTTCATGGCATAATGCACCACGTCTTTGTCTAGAAAGGGGACGCGCGTTTCAATACCGTGGCATGCCAATGCCTTGTTGGCGCGCAGACAGTCGTACATATGGAGACGGTCCATTTTTGTCTTGCATTCCTCTGCCATTTCCTGTTCGTTCGGACACCACCGGTTGTACATGTAGCCCGCAAAGAGCTCGTCTGCCCCTTCGCCCGAGAAAAGTACTTTCACACCTACTTTTCGTGCATACTTGCCGAGGATGTACATCGGTATACCGGCGCGTATTGTCGTCACGTCATACGTTTCCAAGGCATGAATCACATCGGTCAACGCAGCAATCCCCTCTTCCACGGTGAATATGTATTCGTGATGGTACGCACCGATCGATTGTGCGACCTCGCGTGCCCATTTCAAGTCCGGACTGCCGTGCAACCCAATGCTGAACGTGTGCAAACTTTTCCATCGGACGTGCGACATGTCGCCGCGGGATATCAACGTTGCGACAATGCTACTGTCCAGTCCACCGCTCAACAACATCCCCCACGGAACGTCCAGTTTCATACGCTTCTGACATGCCTGTATGAGCAACGTGCGAAGGTCGCCCGCTTGTGGACAGATTGTCCCGATCGTATACTCTGGCACGTACGTCACCACCGGCACAGTACCGTTGGAGACAAGGGTACCTGGTTGAATGTACGTTGGCGACAGACCGTGCAACGCTTTCAACTCGTTTGACACCCATATCGCGTCGTCTTGGCGTGCTACGTACATGGGAATAACACCGATGGGATCCCGTGCGGCGTAGAACGTCTGCGTGGTTCGGTTGTATGCGACGTACGCAAAGACACCATCCAAATGTTTCGGAGCCTCCAACGGTCCATGTTCTCGAATAGAACGAAGAATGTGGTAACTATCCGACTCTTCATGGTCCATGCCGTTGTAAATTTCTCCGTTGTGGACAATGACATATTCCTCGTCTTCGATCGGTTGTTTTCCACGCATTGGGTTGGTAATGCAGTTGCGTGTGTGTCCCATGACGAAATTGTCGCCCATGACAATGTTGTACTCGTCCGGTCCTCGGGGTTTCAATGTATCCAACCGTGACCCAAAGGTGGATTTTATGTGTGACGACGGGTGAATGACAAAAAGTATTCCGCACATGGTGATAATTATTATATACATTCATATGCGTATTTATACGTATGCTCAATAAAACTCGTCCCGGCTATCTCTGATTAAATGTACGTATCCTTCGTTGCAACCGTAGCGGGACATGATTTTTTGTTTTGTTTTTTCATACATTCTATCTGCAAAGAGACCCTCTTCTAGCTCGCCCCAATCGGGATATTGTCGTACATTACTTAACCAATTCGTGAATTTGTATGGAGAATATGTCGACTTCATACCAACTGCATCGGTCGCCCTCGTCACGGCCACGTAAAATAAGTTTTCTTTGATTCTGACCGACGCTGGCGATTTGTTCAAATCTGGAACGCACGAATTGTCGACGTACACGTTCTTGCATTCCATGCCCTTCATTTGATGCACGGTCGTAATGTGATGCGCCGTGTCTTTGTCTGGTCGGTTCTCGTCATTTTTATCGAGCATTTGTTCGATGTCAAGCCATTTTGGCGTGTCAAAATCGATGAGATATCCCATTTGCTGATTTTTCAGATACTCACGGAATGCAACGATCGACCCTCCATACAAACCCAACCACTTCTCATATTCTTTTCGGTGTGTACGATAATGTTTGATGTACGAACGAATTTTCCGTTTTGCGCTCGGGTCAATGTACATGTTCTCGCAGTCATATTTATGTAATTCTTTCCATGCGGTGACTAACACGGTACATTGATCATGAGTTCGCGCAAACTGAGAAAATGTGACATTTTGCTGCAATAACGTTTCGCGTGTCATGGACGACGTGTGACGTGACTCGCCGTGTACGTATGTGTTCAGGTAGTCAATAATGGCTGTTCCGTCATATCGAAACGTATGTGTAAAGTGAAATTTTTTCGTGTTGATTAAAGCGTTGTGAAAAACACAAGATGTATAGTAGATGCTTTGCTTCGGGTCACCAATGAAAATCTTATGCGATGCAATCGCAGTCGACTGATTTAAAAATTTTTCAGCTATGGGACACAAATCTTGCGCTTCGTCGACCAACAAAATGTCGTATTTTTTCCACACATACTGCTCGTTCATGATCAACCGATTAATTGTGTACGTCGTATTGATGGTCGGTTTGCTTTTTAAATAATCGATGAACGTTATGTTGTTCTCTTTTGTGTATCGCACCGCTGCGTCGGTACGCCAACCGCTGCCGTCACAGTTGAAGTTTTTTCCGTTCTGTCCAGCGAGTATTTGCCGTGCATTACGACAGGAGACGGCGTCGAACGTAAGTACATCTATATTAGGAGGAATGTGTTTCGTCGCCATCGCAGATTTCAAACGGGTTTTCACGACATTTACGGCTGCATTCGTGTGCGACACGACTAAAATTGTAGAATCGCTATGATTTTTTAAAAATTGAATGAGAGAATGTGTTTTCCCGCCACCTGCATTAGCGAGCAAAAATATGGTATCCACTTCTACCGTTCGCATGTCCAAATGCTCGAATGCATGCCGTACAGATTTGTCCGCAACCTTGGGCACCTGTTTGGGTACTCGTCTCTGCTTGAAGAATTCGGATGCGTTAAATTTACGCTTCATATTGATCGTTTAGGTACTCGCACTGTTCTTATATAGTCATTTTTTTATAGTATGCAGATATCGCTACATCGGTTGTCATAAAATAAAAATGGAGTATATAAGTAGTGCCGTAGCGTGTATAATGACGTTCTTCGATGACACGCGTCGAAATTCAACGTCCGCGGACGCTAGGAGGGCAGTTGGTACTGGGCAATGCCGTCGTTTTACGTAAAGAGCCACAGCATGTGAATGACTGCCCAAGCAGATATATCCAATGCAGACATTGTCGTGCAAAAAAGCCTATCAAAGAATTTAAGAGTAAACGTTGCCGACGTACCACCATAACAAAAGAATGCTTAAAATGTCGTCAACGTTTTATTCTAAACAAACATAAGGAACCTACTAGTTTAAGGCACATTTGCAAACAAGTATTTACTGAATGGAAGAAAACGCATCCCTGTACGCGATGCGGCGAAACCGATATTCGATTGATCGAAGCCGATCATATTGCGGAAAAGACGCATCGATGCGGTGACTACAACTGGTGGACACGCAGAACCCATGGACCGAACGCATTGCGTGCCGAATTGTATGATCGATGCCAGAGTCTATGTGTGTGGTGTCATCGCATGAAAAGCAAAGAAGAACGGCGTGTAGACACCAGAAAAAATATACTTCAGAAACGAGCGATTATTAACAACGAGAAGCTGCGTCGGGGTTGTTGCGTCACCTGCAAAAAAAAGGTCACCAAAGAGACTTTTCATTGCTTTGACTTTGATCACCGCGAGGAAGTCTATAAAGTACTAAAAATCAGTTCTATGGTTCAGCGCAACTGGGAATATTTTAATGAACACGTGTATATAGAAATGGACAAGTGCGATATCCGATGTTGTTCGTGTCATAAACTACGCACGCACTATACCGAATGACGTATGTGCACCGTAGTATATAAATACTTGTTAATGTTCGTAAATGAGAGGAGACTACGTTGTACTTCTACTCACTTTAAGCATAGCGTCTACAATTGTAGCGTACACTTCTATGCAGTCGCAATCAGCATTCGTTTATGAGACAGCGACGCGGTTTCGAAAACGATTGCAGGCGACCGTTAAAAAGTCTCTTCCGGAATGCTGTACGCATGAAACAAAAGAATGCTTGTCGTGCGCAGCGGGAATGGTCGTTGATACATTTTGCAGGAATCATCCAGGTCAGTATGGGTGTACAGTATCCGCTAAACCTTCTCAACATGCTCGTACCGCTAAACCTTCTCAACATGCTCGTACCGCTAAACCTTCTCAACATGCTCGTACCGCTAAACCTTCTCAACATGCTCGTACCGCTAAACCTTCTCAACATAATCGTACCGCTAAACCTTCTCAACATAATCGTACCGCTAAACCTTTTCAACATAATCGTACCGCTAAACCTTTTCAACATAATCGTACGACAGATATGACCCCGTGCCAGGAAGATCCAACAAATAGCAAGTGTTCAAAGGTTAAACATCGGGAAAAGCGTAGACACTTGAACGCATCAACACGGCTTCTAGAACAAAATGTAAAATTCATAAAATAGAAATTAAAAATATATTCAAAATACATAATTATTTACCTATCATATCGATATTCTTTAAGTCCACTGACGGTTTCCAGTTCCAAGGATAATACCATGGAATAAATGATCGTCGCACTAATGACAAAAAAGTTAGTGATGTGTTGACAGCAGCGCACCGTCAACGGGACAACGTATGATAGCCATTTCGTGACCAACCATCCGACCGCGCCGATAAACGCCACGTCGACGTACGATAAGTGCAAGCAATCACGTTCAGCCTGTGAGATGGGAACGCCTTCCACAATGTCCTGTGCCATGGATACCAATCCAGACGACTGTCGCACCGCCCACGAAAATGGAATGGTGTCGTGAAAGAACAAGTATGCTGTCGGGTAATTCATGCGAATCCAAAACGCGGACGACCACATCAGTCCAAGGTCGTCAAACAGTGGAACTTTGTCGCTGCACGTGGCGTAATCCGTCGACATCGAGCACAAGAAGCAATTGTCGGGGTTACAGGACGCCGCAAGCGCTGGAATGTAGTAACAAAAGCAATTCGGAAAGAGTTTGTCGGCAATGTATCCGTACATGTCGTCGACCGCGCAATTCGGGATGGACGGTAGACATGCAAATGTGTACTCGTAGACCGTAAACAGGTATATCATCGGCATGAGTGTCCCGAAGGAAGCCGAGACTATCGTAAAAATGGGCAACTCTGTCTGCCATTGCACGGCATACAAGGCTCCAGCAAAGTAGACCATATACCAGAACGCGTCCGATATGAGCAATTGACGCTCCTCGTACGTAGACGCAGTGCAGTACATTTTTTCCATAGGACATTCATCAAACGGTCGGCTCAAGTAGTATCGTAGTGAATGGGCAAAGTACGGCACGTAGTCGCCTTCTTCGGCCGCGAAAAACTGCACAAGTACGGCGGGCGCCCCGGGTCGGCTGTCTTCGTCGGTCTCTTTCCATGGGTTCCACCCACCAGAAAAGAACCAGTCCCAATCTTGACGTGCTCGTTTGTAATGGCTTATGGCTCGAAGCGTGTGGTTACTGGCCGTTCGTAACCGTCGCCGCGGGGACGTCATGTTGGTGACGTCACTTTGTTCGACACGCACGTCAAAGTCCCAGGTTTTCTGTTCCAATGCGCGTGCAATGGATTCGCCAACGTTTTCGCGCCACAGCTGTGAGTCTTCGTCTTCCCAATAATCGATAAAGGACGGTATTGTCAAAGGACCGTATACGTGTTGGTAATAGTTGCTCATGGCAAGACCGTTGTCAATGACGGTGTTTAACAGATTGTCGACCACGACACAATTGATGCATACTTTGGCATCGGGTCGATTTTCACACGGCGTGATGTCGGTGACCATTCCTGCTGCACGCAGCACAAGGCGTCGCGCATGTGCTTTGGATGCAGTGGACGGAATTAGCCGTCGTTTGTTGTACGCGTGATACCCATGCGACAAGTGGGTTGGAAACGATGGAAACACATGGACATTGGTCGGTATTTGTTTCTTTGTAGCATGTAGCGTGCGTCGTAACTTTTGTCCCATGTTCCGTTTGTTGGAATGCGCGTACACTTCGGAGCCGGCGCGTTTGGCGATGTCGTAGATGCGGTACACGTGACCAACGACCGTGTCGGCCGTGTCGATGGACGGATCAAACTCCCTGACGACGGTTTCAATGACGTCGTGCACTCCTCGCACGGAGACCCAGCGTCCAACGTACGTTTTGAAACGGTTGATGAGCGGGAGCCACTCGGCATATCGTATTCCGACGGCTTGAAACTGCCGGATCATTTCTTTTGTGGTGATCCGTCCTAATTTATGTTCGAGGTAGATGATACTGGCCGAGGCAAAGTCTTTTCCGAGCATCCACTTTCGCCGCCAGTTGTAGAGCAAGTCTTCGGGCAGCGTGACGTTGTAGCGCTTTGACAGGTCAATCATGATCATGCGATTTTCAATGCATTCGAATAGTTTAATTTGTTCCAGTGGACGCATGTCGTCGTACTTGAAATCGGCGTATGCGTGCATGAAGAGGTCACACTCGCTCGTTCCGTTCCATGCAAACGTATTTCGTATGTGCCGCACGGCGTCTTGCATGCCTTGTTCCGTTTCTGTCGCAAACAACCGTCGACGACGAAATCCACCAACACATCCAAGATCGGCATCGCCATCAAAAATGCGCACGGCACTTTGGATCAATGAACAGGCCGACCCTGCAAAATTGCGAATGAAGGTGCCGGCTGCACCCAAGGCATCCAGTGCCATGTCCATGACTTTTGCTGTTTGTTGAAGCAGAATCGCGAATCCTTTCTGTAGTATATTGAACAGGTCGGTAAAAAATTTGTCGATTCCACCAGCGACGTCGCCGGACGTAAGCATTTCAACAAATTCGAAGGCCACTTTGGTGACGAGTCCAATGAGTTCCGCGGCAGCTTCGTTGAGTAAGTACCGTTGGACGATGACGACGATTTCATCGGCCACAAATAAGCTTTCACCGGCACCATCTTCAATACCATTTAACGTGTTGCCAAGCCCGTGCAATACTTGTCGTAGCCAGTCGATGCCGATGTTGATGACACCAAAGACTAATTTGAAGATGGGTCCAGCGGGACCTTTACTAAAGTCAAGCTTACCGGTGATGACGTCGCCAAAGAAGGCAATTAAGTAATTGACCGCGTCGAGGACGGCTACCGGCATGGACAACCACGAATAGATTAGCTGGGAGACGCCTTTTTGAAACTTGGCATCGACAAACTTATCGGGTAAAATGGCAGGTAGCGCAGAGGACAATGCTGCAATGCTTCGCGACAGATCGCACAATCGTTCCGAGAACGTCAATTTGATGCCGGTAAAATCAAAGTCTAATATCTTGTTGGCGGCCATCACAAGCACGCGAATTTCGTTCACCAACAAGTCAACCGTCGACCGAAGCGCCAAGCCGGCGGAGCAAACAAAATCGGTAGTTCCGTACAGTCTGCACGAGTCGCTTGTGTACGTCAGCTGCAACTTATCATACAAATCTTTATCTTCGTTGAATTTCCACAGTGGGTACCGCAGCATTTTCGTGTCAAAGACGGTGAATGACAAATCTTCACAAAATGCGTTGGTGCCGTCTTCTGCGGGTGAGTACGCTGGGTGAAACACGCCGAGCGCGGCCTCTATCACGCCGGCATACTTGCTTACGTAGTACAATACCCATTCCATCCAGTACGTGTTGCACCAGTGCAAGGCAACGTCGGGCGAATGTAGACGTTCTGTAACCGGGTTGGTGAAGGCTTTCTGTGCAAATTCCATTACGTCGTCTGGAAAATTTCGAATGCATTGGCACTGATTGTTCGGGTCAATAGGTCCTGTCCAGACGCCTACGCTCATCGAACGTTTGCATAAAGCTTCCGTGCTGACATTCATGGGCCCATCAATGCTAGCTTTGTTGTAACAGACTGGGACGTCACCTACGAGGACCCAGTCACCTTCGGTTTCCCAACGCAAGCAATCTTCTTCCGTGTAAATGCTGAGATCGTCGTTGGTGCCGTTGGTCTGGTGACCCGTGCAAAAATTTGCGAGCATGAAATTACACTCGCACCCTGCTTGGTTCGTGTCCGTGCACCGCTTTACATACACTGGGTCGGCACTGGTGTCGGTGACTACAATGCGTCCATCGGGGTTGGCAGTGGGCAGACACATCATGTCGCGTATGGTCGTGTCGAACATTTTGCACTTCCATACTTTCTCAATCGGGTGATAGTACGGCAGTAACGGGTAGGTGCATGTTGATGACACCGCATCCTTGTACTGCAATTCTAACGCGTTGGATTTTTCGACCAGTGTTGTCGTGTCGTCTGTCGCATTGAACCATGTGCGAAGGGCCTTGCTGCTCATGCCATATCCACAGTTTTGTTTGAACATAAAGTAGTCCCCACTGATGATGTTCTCTATATTGAGCGACGCTTTGATACCCGTGCGAACAAGTTCAAGCAACGTAAACGATCCAATGGTGACAATGTCTTGTAAGTTTTTCGACCATCCGTACGCCGTATACTGAGTCAACCGTTGGATGTTTCCAAATACATTGACCGCGAGGTTCGGCTGTTCGCAATACTTGTCATAGTACGGGTGGCCAAAGGGATTCGTGGACGTTTCCGTGATACGACGGTACGTTCCAAACCCTCGGTCGCATCTGCATGTCCCTGCGGTCAAGTCGTAATTAATGGACGCTCTGTATTTGCATGTCAATTCTACTGTCCGTGGGAAAGAAATGCCATCGTACCGTTGAAGGGTTTGTAGGAAATTTTCGTTGTGCTGTGCCGTCTTAAAGACGAGTTCAATCAACAGCGTGTAAAACGTGTACACAAAATCTGGAAAGGCGAACGCGGCCACTTGGACGGCACATGTCTTCTGATCAATCCAATTGGCGTTATCAACGGAGCATTCGATGTCTACGTGTGCGGGCAGATATAGCTTGGGCGAACCATCGACAGACGTATCGACAAATTTGAAGAACGCCTCTTGCATTTTTAATCCCCAATTAAGAACATTCGTCAACGAAATCACGGCAAGGTTGTACTGTTCCATGACCATATTCAGCGAAAACAACTGCACGTAGTAGTCTTTGTTGTTCGTTTCATCGGAAAAGAAGAGGAACGTTGGCACGCCGAATCGGCTCCATATGCGAACTAGCAACCATCCAAAGTGTACACCGGCCATGGCCAACCGCGATGCAATCGTAAACAAGAACTCCTTTGGAATGCCGGTGATTTTAAACGTATCGTCAAAGATAGCAATGAAGTGAATGATGTACTTAATGAGCACTTGGTCAAAGTACGAACCTGTGTAGAAAATGGACGCACAGAGATGATCGACCATTTTCAAGAGTCCACCGGAGTGTTTCGACCATGGGGGGATGGTTTGTACCAATCCTTGCGCCGCCGCGAGTGGTACGTTGACCGCGTGGTTGATTGCGTGCGCAATCTCCGGTTGTCGAAACGGAATAAAAAAGAATTCAAAGACATCCGTAAGTCCGTTGCACACGCATGACGAGACTTCTGCTTGTTTTGCGACCAGTGCTTGCACGTTTAAGACAACTTCCGTGATGTTCAATTCGTTCGTAATAGGGTTGTTGTTAATGGACATTTCACGTCCTACGCCAGCCCATTTTGCAATGCTCTGAAAATTGGACAGGAATATGTTGAGAATGATACGTATGGAGTCAAAGAAACTTTGAATGTTACACTTGAACACGGAGATGGTCGTGCCTTGAAAGATTTGACCAACAATCATGACATTGTAATTGTACACTGGAACAAGTGCGCCCCATACCACACGAAGAATTTGTATGACCGCAAAAATGATGTTTTGGAATAATGGATGAATGCCACAACGCCACCATTTGTCCAGATCGCTCAAAAACGTCTCCCGGTTCGTCATGTACGAGTAACACGTCAACAAGATGACGAGGATACCCGTGTACGTCTTGCCGTTGGCACGTGCGTCGCTGATGATGTTCAAGACGTTTGCAGATATCAGTGCACTGATGTCGGCCACTGCATTGATAATGCTCTGTACGAGTATGGTCACCTGCGTCATAATCATACTGTTCACTCTCGGCTCGGATTGCAGCTTCCCGCGGTTCATCATAACGGTTACATAGTACGTTATTAAAAAAGCGACGCTTGCTAGTAAGATGAATAAAAGGGCCGTGCCCGCAAACAGTAACATTTACATATGTACAGGTATTGCTTAAATACTATTTATCGCCAGAAGCAGAGCTTATCCCAAATTGTTGAAGGTCGATGATGCACAACTTGCGGAAAGTAATGATCCACTTTCCAACCGTCTTTTTCTACATACGATTCGCATAGGTTTATGACATCGTGCCAGAAATGAATCGCATCGGCACGGTAAAATGCATTGCATTGAAAAAAGGGGATTCCGTTGCGCTCAGCGGCCGCTCGCCCTACGTCAATTGTGTCCATGTCTGCCGTCAAACATACTATCACAACACGGTAATCGCGTTCACATAGGCAGTCTATAGTAGACAAATACTTTAAGGCGATTGTCAATGATCGAGAAGAATTATATACAAGTACGCAGAGCGAGATACCGCGTAAGAATGAACGTACGACGACTTGGAATTTACTGCTTCCAGAGGTGTCCCACACCTGGAGCATCGTGCCTGACTTGGTGTACGTGACGAGGTCCACGCCAATGGTCGGTATGTACATGTTTCGTGTGTCCGTCGCCCGTAAGTGATTGACCAAGTTCGTCTTTCCGACAGCCTTGTCTCCCAGTACGATGACTTTAATTTTCATATCTTGACATGTATAAATACAATATTTATACTTATAAATGACTAGTGTGGGACCACGATTGCCCTATATTTGGGTACCGAATGCAAAAATCACCCGTTGTCAGCTGTGCAACACCTCATTTTCCGTGATAACAAGAAAACACCATTGCCGTTCGTGTGGGCAGATTTTTTGTAGTAATTGTTGTTACTTGTACCAGTCGCTTCCGTCCTATCTCCCTCGGACACATACACGGTTTTGCGACGGTCATAAGCACCGTGTGTGCAATGCGTGCCACAGTGACATTCTACGTGTGAAAAAGAATCGATCGTTGATCCTTATCATGTCGTTGCTCCCATTGTACATACATGAGTTCGAAACCCTTCGCTGTGTTAGTACAAAGTGGCAGACTAGCGTGGATGCAATACTGTCGGTGTTTAAGGCCATTCCATACAAGATCAGCTGTCAACCCTGGACCAGCGTCGAACGGCGACTGTTGCTGACCCACTGGAAGTCGTTCACTGGGCATTCACGACTCATGACGCTAGCAATCAGAGGACTGGTCGGCATTTACAGTCTGGAACGGATGGCGCGTCACTACAAAGATGCACCGCGTGTATACTCTTGCGAACATATGTACTGCCAGTCCAATTGCAACACGTCGTTTACGCCCTGCGACATTCTAGAATTGATTTGCGCGTTTCCGTCTCAACAAATCATGGAATGTCCAGAGATGGAATCGTGGATGGGTCAAAGCATACGAACGCTCACGCCCGAGTGGTTTCATCTGTTCATACCCTTCATTATTCAATGCGGACATACGCAAGCCATGCAACGTATTATTGCCAATACACTCCTCCCGCTCGCTTCCAACGATCGGCGGCTAGCATACACCTTTTATTTTGAATGCCTGTTTCTGGCCACGTCTAACCATACGTACAAAGCGTACTATCGCAGCCTCCTTGATCGGTTCCTGTCCATGATTGACCGGGACATATTTCGTGATTTAGACGCCTCCGAGAAGCTGTTATACGCACTGAAAACACCAACAGAGATCGTCGAATTTGGCCATAATGGTGCGCGCCTGCCATTCGCACCGCACATCACCGTACTGAACGTTCAAACATGCAACGTCACCCAATTGACAACGTTTACGGCGCCGTACATTGTCCCCATCGACACGTCGCACGGCCACATGCGTCTATTGGTCAAGTACGACGACTTGCGAAAGGATCGATTTGTGCTAAACATTGTCCGTATTATGAATTTATTGGTCGGCACGTCGTTGAAATCGTACGAAGTCTTGCCGGTGACGCCGTCGTATGGCATCGTCCATATGCTACCGCATTGCCAATCGTTGTTTGAAATCAACAAGACGACATCGTTGATGAATTACATCATCCAACACAACGCCGACCTGACGATGCGTCAAATACGCGACCGTTTCATTGATACGTGCGCGCACAACTGTGTCATGGGGTACATGCTGGGCGTCGGCGATCGCAACTTGGGGAACATCCTTGTTTGTGAAGACGGCACCCTCGTTCACATCGATTTTAGTTACTTGCTTGGGACCGACCCAAAATGGGAAAAATTGACCGAAATGAAAATCACGTCCGGTATGGTCGAATTGTTAGGCGGAAAGCATTCCGAAGAATACAAAGTGATGAAGAAGACGTGCACCATGCTGTACGACCATGTCAAGCGCTACTCTTTCTTTTGGTATACGCTACTCAATTCCTTAGCGACAAGCGAGCCACCCATTCACCCTCACCATGGTGACATCAAGAGCGTGCAAATGCATGTCGAGCAACGCCTCATGCCACAAGCAAGCTCGGAAGAGGTCGCCATGGCGATTACGGATATCCTCGACAGCAATTCCGGGTCTCGCGTGGCCGGGTGGTTTGATAACGTGCACTCCTTCAAATCCAGCATAGAGGACCTCATGTTTTCATTCAGCGATTTAGGTGTATATAATTAATGAGACTGCTTGCAAATGCGTAAAGAAGATCCACAGCATACCACGAATCGACTACTGAAATGGTTGATTGCTTTTGCTGGCATACAACTATCATTGCTCTTAATCGGAAGTTCCTTGCTGGTCATTTCATTGAGTGAAAACGCACCCACGATCAAGAAGCTTGGTAGCATACCATGGGCAGACATTGCGAACGATGTTACCCAACAGTACCAAAGCATGGATAAGAATGCACTCAATCAAATCATATCGGATTCACAGAATTTTACGACTCGTGCCAATTACTTAGTCCATCACCATGGCAATCGTATTGTCGGTGGCATCCTCCAAGCGACATCAAAAATCTCCAATAATTTAGACCTTGTCGATGTCGTACGAAAATTGCTGTATGATTTGACGCCATTGATTAATAAGGACAACAGCGTCGATTTAAAGAAAACGATCGATAAGTTGCATTCGATTGCGGATAAAGTCGAACCCATCGACGTCAACCGTTTCATTGCCGTGTTGACTACATTTCTCTCGAAAGCGAGCAACAGCATGAGTCCGGAACTATTGAAAGAGCTCCGTTTTCTGTCGCATGAATTTCGTCACTTTGTCGATGCCAACAACACGAAGCTCATTAAAAACATTGTCGAAGATACAGACGTGTCGTTGAAAAATTTCAACAAATTGATGGACATTGTCAAGCGTCTAAAATCTTGACGTATATAATAAGTGACATGTACTTACTAAAATATATTATGAAACATTTTGTCGTACTTGCTCTATTCGTCTTCACCAAAGCACGCGCCATGTACCATGCTACGGACGACATTCTCAACCGATTAAATGACCTTTGTACCGTGGAACCCATGCTCTCATGTACGTATCATGACGACATTCTTGTCTTGGACATCAATCGCAAAAAAGACGAACCCATTGACACGTTGTGGACATTCAATGAACACGCTCGAGAACGAATCACCGGTGAAATTGCACTGCATGTCGTCGAAGATCTGGTGCATATGCGTACACCAAATCGCATCACCATCATTCCAATCCTAAACGTGTGGGGCCGACGACGTGTTGACAACGGAGAACATTGTCTCCGAAAAAATGAACATGGCGTGGATACAAACCGTAACTACCAAATTGAAGAACACCATCCCTATCCGCGTAAAGGCGAAGAATACGAGGGTGAGGCACCCATGTCCGAAAAGGAATCGCAGCTGGTCAGTTCCTTAATGCAACGGGGTGTCCGGCGGTACATCAATATTCACAGTGGAGAGTTTAGTATGTACATGCCGTACGATTCAAAGATGGTAGAACCACCGCAAGCCGCTGCCATGAAAAACTTTTTGCACCAACTACAACCCCTTTGTCCGGAGTGCGTGGAAGGATCCGCCGCCAAAGTAAGTAGCTACAAGGCATACGGTACGAGCGTAGACTACGCAATGCACTTAGGCGTCCCTGAGGCGTATACGTTTGAAGTGTATGGGTCCGAACATGGCGACTGCAACGAAATGTTCAACCCGACAACAATCGAAGATTTCAACCGTGTTGTGGGCATGTGGTCGGAGATACTGGTGACTAGTTTACATATTAAATAGTTTCATAGCACATATATGTATTACATACCATCCTTATCCCGTATCTTACTTTCCCCAAGCAAATGTGCATTGACCGCCATGAGTTGTACAAATACAAACACGGCGTAATTGATCGATGTTCCCGCACTTGCGACCAAAGACGATGACACAAAGATGAGTGTCGATAAGAATGACACATTGTTTGCACGGCGCATTTGAATGAACGGTGCATCCTTGTCCCACTTCACAAAGGCAACGTGCGACGCACCAGTTGCAATGATCATGCACACACCCGCAGCCAATAACCAAGAATTAAATTCGTGTTCGCCGTGTGCCACGCCCAGAGAAATCAGTGCAGCGTCGCCGGTGATGACGTGCACCAATGCCAAGACATCAATGTCGCTCTGGAGCACCTGCATCGTGCGAATGGTCCGACGGTACAGTCGTGGAATCATTCCGACCAGTAATGCCGATATAACGGCGAGGATGCGAGCAGTGGTCCATCCTTCAAAAAGAGAATAAGTTATTAAAATACAAATTGAGATGGTGTACGTCACCATAAGCGTGTAAAAGCTAGACGACATCTTTCTAAGTACACAACGTGTCAATATTTATATGATTAATTTATCGATCAGTTTAAAATTTTCGTAGACACACTTTGCCAGACCATGCGTGTTCACATGGTATGCAATCCATTCCGGGTAGATGGTCCATTCTGGATCATGTATAATGGACAAATCGTCGAAATTGTCTTCTATCAATTCTTTTAACACACATACGTGCCGTATATAGAAACTAGTTTCTAAAAATGTGTTCAAATCCTGTGCGAGCACGCCACTTCGTTTGCCAACCGCATGGTATCGGTCGTCCTCGATGTTAGCATCGTAAAAATTATCGCTGTTCACAATGATCTGAAACTCTTTCCACATGATAAACACTACGTGATTTCGCAAATCTTCCAAACTAATGCGTTTCATCCATTGACGCTCGGTTGTACACGCCAGAATCATACTGGAGCTGTCTAATAATGGTTCGTTCATCGCATTGATGATTGCAATTGAATTGATCGGACGTATGCGAGAAAGCTGTGTGAAAAAATCAAGCATGACATTTGATGAAGGATTGCCATCTCGCAACAGATGAATCATACGTTTCGTTTGTTCGCGGTACACGCTCATGTCAAGCTCATCCAGTCAGTGTAGTACGTGCATATATAGTGGTCATTTACAAGAGCAAAGATTATCCAAATAATTCAATATCGCCGCATTATGGACGCTTCTTCTTCTTCTGCCGTATACGCACCAAGCAGCCGCGAATGAACGCTTGACCTTTTATCACTTTTCGCAATGTGGCATGTGGGCACCGTGGAACACGCATTGTCAAAGGAGGCGGCGTCTCGACAAACGGAATATCGCAACGCACTGGAGAAACGGGTACATTCTCTGGCGGTCTAGAGACTAAGACAGCTACTTCGTCGTTTCTAGCGTCTTCTGTAATGCACGTAAAGCCACCACAGTACGTATCGGTTGTCGGTATTAACGCATCGCATCCAGTTCCACTGCACGCGTAATATTCGTCATACTTAATCTTGCTAATAAATTTGTTCTTGTAAATGAATTCGTCGACTGACACATCTAATTGCTTCTTAAACATCCTCGCAAACATCTTGTTGGCCAGTTCCGTCTTGGCATCCTTCGCAGACATAGCCATAGCACTGAACGTTTCATCATGGTAATTGGCCGACATAACATGGAATACCGTTGGACGAAAACGCTTGCATGTTTCTTCTTCACTGGTGTTTGTGTCCATTGAATCAAACGAATTTGTTCGAGGTCGTTTCTCTGTCATGGTTTACAACACGTTTGTTCAAAGAAATACTGCCAATTCTGTCTCACATGCCATATGTGAAAATACGGATACGAAATTTTGCCGTCCACTGTACCTGCGTAGAATATTTATTTCATTAAAAAAGGTTTGCCGCGCAAAAGAACAAGAATTGTACACACTACATGAAAACTATACTACAAATGATAGGGTAATTCAATATGACGTGTAATTTTTTTAATGGGCGTAGAAGCCGTGTATACATCTTACCAGAAAAACAACCGTCCAACCCAACATACATTTGGACTTTGAAAAACGTCCTAACCTCGAGGTCTAAAAATTTTGTTAACATTTTTTTGAGATTAAATTTGTCATTGGTGACTGTGACCAATGACAAATTTTTTTTTTTTAAATGACTTCTGAATTTTTGTTCCATGGATAGAATTGATAGAAATATATATTATACGGAATAATATAGTTGTATGTACAGACATGGTATGGTAACCCCAACCCGTGGTCTGTCATTGTATCACGGCCGTAACATGTTCAAACGATTGGCTTTAAATCAACCCGTGCATAAGTGAAATGAAAACAGTCCTAACCTCGGACGAGAAAAAAAAAGTTAACATTTTTTTGAGATTAAATTTGTCATTGGTGACTGTGACCAATGACAAATTTTTTTTTTTTAAAATGACTTCTAAATTTTTATTCCATGGGTAGAATTGATAGAAATATATATTATACGGAATATAATACTTAGATGGAATGTATATGTTGTATAGGGGATAATTGTGGGTTCAATTACGATTGCACGGCATATAGGTACTGGATTGGTGTCATACGGGGGGCACATCACCTAAGTGACCGTCCCTTGGGTGACCGATCAGTGAACTGCCAACACGGCTAAGAATGAAAACCGTCCTAACCTCGGACGAGAAAAAAAAAGTTAAAATAATTTCGAGATTAAATTTGTCATTGGTGACTGTGACCAATGACAAATTTTTTTTCCAAAAAATGAGTTGAGATTTTTTGTTCCATGGATAATATTGATAGAAATATATAATATACGGAATATAATACTTATATGTAAATACATGGATTGGTACATCTAAGTAATGATCTGTTAATGTATCATGGCCATAGCATGCTTAAATCATTGGCTTTGAGTTAATGTAAAATAAGTAAATGCAGTATGGCACGGCATGCAGTAGGCCATAAAAAAGATTGCACTATTAAAGATACCGTACATTGTACTGCACGGACCATGTCTTTTACAGAACGTCACCGAGCCCAGTCGCCAGAACCAAATCTGTCGATATCCACGGCCATGGGAGACACCATTGATATGTCACCCATCAAATTACCACCTATACAACGAACATATTCCAGTATTTACAAACAAATTGAACATGGCCCATGTTTTGACAATGCAACGGACAAGGAAGTACGCGATTTTGTACTGTATCATGCGACGGAAATAGACAATGATTGGATTCGACTCAATCATGTGACGCTGCAAAACGGTTGCTATTATGTCCCACTGGAACATCGAAACGACTTTGTTTTGTGCGTGCATGCGTATTTGGAGGGCGAGGGACGGTATACGCTGGAAGATATTACGCCAGAGAAACCTAAAGAAATGTATGTGCAACTGTCTCAAGGTCGGAACGACGATTCACCGCATATATTGCCGACGCACTGGTCATCGTCACCAATATCCATGCCATCAGAACGGTACAAAAAGCGGTTAAATTGTCCATGGGACGAGTCCTTGACCTCATTAACCATCGACACGCTTGACGAAGAACAACAGCATTGGGTACGAGCCAATTGGGTCAAAGTAAACGATGTGGATGGTACGTATGTACAACCAGGAACTGGTATTACACGGCAGACATCATTCGTCGGAAGTCACGAACACCTGCAGGACGAGTGCATAGGTAAGACGCTGTTAAAAACGGCTATTATTCGTGCTGCATCGCCGCCCATGGAAAAACCGAATTCTCGTTTAAAATTAGCACGCATGCCACCGGCTAGTAATTAATATTTTATGACCATATAAAAGCGTACTACCACTTGTAACAACAACGACACCATGATTTCCAGTCACGACGCGCGGACAGTACCGTCACCGACGCACAAAGTTCCGGCAAATCCTGCCAGTGGCAACTTGACTCAACAGTTGCTTCGGTCTACGTTGGAAACAAAAAGGTACGCAATCCTTCAGTTTGATTACAAGGACAAGCGTGGCAGTGACGAATTGTACCTGTCCACCCATACCATTTGCAACATTGTAATTAATGACAAGGTTTACTCTACGGTCGAACACTATTATCAATCTCAAAAATTCAAGCCAAACGATCAAAAACGATTTCAAGGTACGAATCCTCCTATTAAAACGGCGAAAGAGGCGAAAGCCGCCGGATCTCGTGGTGCGATGCGACGGCTGTTTGGGTACGGCATATCGTCGCTTAAATGGAAAGGGCCCTCTACCGACTACGACGAAGACTACTGCAATATTCGTGCACTGAAACGCGCGTTGTGGGCACGGTGGAATCAAGATCCACGTTTTCGAAAGATTCTAATGGTCCCAGGACGTTTATTTGAACAGCGCGAGAAAACGCGAAGCACGAGTTTGACGGTGCCCGAAATGGGATGCTCTCGTGATGCGGCAGGAAATCAAATTGGGCTGAATATTATCGGAAACCTGTATAATGAGTTGGCATGTTTTCACGATTTAGAGAATTATTTTGAGATGGATGTCAAAGGGAAACGGGTTTTGAATTGGACTGGCAGCGTACCATCAACCGGTACGTTTTATTTTTACCCCTACCCACGAAACACGTTTGGCACCCTCCGTCAGGATACGTTGCACGGTGCATCGTACAAAAAGTGCGGGTATATGGTGCGGGACGGCGATGTCGCACATCCCTATACCAAGTTGGGTGACATATTGACAAGTACGTAAGTATAGACGTATATAAGTATATATTATGCTATTATTATACGTGTATTATGAGCGAACGATGGTTGCTGGTTGGATTTACATGGAACGAAATTCGTAATCGAAAATATACTCTTTTAGACAACGTTCACTACGTGACTCTTGACAGAGGCGATGACTGTCCGAATGACAAGGACATTGACTTTAAAGGCGACGCATTTGACATTGCGACATGGCGACGTGTAATGTCGTGTTTTGGCCCGGCCTCGTTCGATGTCATCTTTACCGATGGAGGCATCTTTGGAATTAAACGCGACGATGATATTATACGGATGAAACGGGCATTGCTCAAAAGCACGGGGCATGTCATCAATTACACCAGTCCACTCGGCACACCTATTTACTGTCCGTTCGGTCGCCCATACCAGTACAGTGTGATCATGAAGAAAGATTACGAGATTTCTACGATGGAGAAAGCACTTCAGCAAAAATCATCAACGTCGCTGCGGGATACTTTACGAGCGGGATTAAACATACTAATTTGAAATACTTATCATTTTAAATCGCATATTTATGTATCATTAATACAATAATAGCTATGAAAAAATCGTTGAAATTGCCTATAATCCGCCGGTGCACCGTGTGTCGAAAATTGTTTCGTTGTATGGTCTTGGTGAATGGTACGTGTATGTGTCATGGATGTTACGATCTTCGATACAGTACGGAAGATATTAAAACTCCGCATCGATGCTGAACGCTTCGATGGCGGTGCCTACGTTGGCCATGGCATACTCGCTGACGCGTCTTTCAAAAAAGTTTGTTTTCCCATCGAGACTGATGCTTTCCATAAAACTGTACGGGTTGGTCGCCTCGTACTTTTTGTCGTACCCTAAAGACGTCAGTAGATGGTCCGCAACGAATTTCACATATTCTGTCATGGTATCACGATTGATACCTTTTAATCGTTTCGGTAATGATGCTTCTACAAACCGAAGCTCTACTTGCACCGCGCTGTCAACGACTTCGTATACTTTCTCTTCTTCCAAACGTGGACACATTTTCAACAATTCCAGCGCAAAATCACGGTGCAATCCTTCGTCTTTTGAGATTTGTTCGTTCGAAAAGGTTAATCCTGGACAAAGACCGCGGTTTTTCAACCAAAAGAGCGAGGCAAAACTTGAGCTGAACATGATACCTTCCACGCACGCGAACGCAAGGCATCGGATAGAAAAGTCGCGTACACGTTCATCGGTTTCGGCCATGCCTGTGCTGACACGAATGGACCGTCGAATGTAGCGCAATGCCCAGTCGGCTTTTTCTTTTGTCGCAGGATGTGTTTCGATGGCATGAAACAGTGTGGTCTTTTCCTCCTCGGACGACGCGAACTTGTCGATCATTAACGCGTACATTTCAGAATGTATGTTTTCGATCGATGTTTGAAATCCGTAGAAACAACGTGCTTCGGGCAACTGGACTTCGGCACAAAAGGACGTGACTAGATTTTCGACAACGATGCCGTCGGACGCAGCAAAAAACCCTAAAATGGTCAGAATATACTGTTGCTCGTCCTGTGTCAGTGTATTCCAATCATTCATGTCGTTTGAGAAGTCGACCTCTTCGACGGTCCAAAAGGATGCGACGGCCTTCTTGTACATATTCCATAGGTTGTCATGTTTAATGGGAAAGAGTACGAAACGATCGGGGTTAGGTGTAATGATAGACGCCATGGTAGTCATACAGTGAAGACATTCCTATTTATACGTATAAATTAACTAATGTTTGAAGTCACTCGTGTAAAACAAGAGATATGGATGACTGCTTGTTGCTGGCAATGCGGACATTTCGGTGACAAAATTATCATTGCACATGATCCACGCACCACTTCTTCGCCGGCAGCTGGCAGTATAATGACCTCCGCGCACGCCACCCGTGTGGTTGCAAATTGCGTAAAGACGGTATCGTGTACTATGAATGTGAATGTCTGGTTCCAGTTTGACAGGCGTGCATAGCTTTTGTGCACCTTGGAACCGTTTTAAGTGAAAGACGAGTATGGTGGGCAGCTTTTTAATCGTCAGCTGCTTCTTTGATTTCATTTTTTTCTTACATCGTGTACAATCGATCGGATCATCCAAGGTTTCGACGGACGAAAATCGTTCGAGCATGGTCTCTACGCTTTCGGTGAGCGATCGATCCATATCCACGGACACAGAAATGAACGGGTACGTACTGTTCGAGACGTTGCCACAATCAATGCAGGTGATAGAGGAGAGAAACGTACCTTCAAACGAATGTTTGCATGTTGTTTTGTACCGTGTGAAAAATTGATCAATTAAATATAGAAACAGTTCGTGTGCGTCGCATTGCCGCAACAGTCTGAATTCCGAGTGGGACGCGGCCAATTGCCCGACAAAGGCACTCAGCGTTCTTACGGGTGCACCGTCAAAGAGCAAATCGACAAAGTACCGCAAGAGCGGCGACCCGTCCTTCATGTCCATGTTACACAACTGAAAGACAAATGGCTTGGAATACCGCAAACATTGCAGGACTGAGTTGATATAACACGTATTTCCAATATTAGGAAGCCCTTTGTCCATTTCTCTATCATTACGTCGATTGATCTATTTATATATCACAAATTTTCACGCGTCACTTTGTCGGCAATGCTCTGTGCAAACCCAGACAGCAAGGACGGCGTGGTCAGTTTTGATTCGACGGACTCGCGTATAGCTTCCTGTATTTTGTTTCGTGACTGCGTAAATGCAGGCTTGCTAATGTTGTACGCGTCGAGCGTGTTCGTTTCAGGCAAGGCACTTTCCAAGAAACGTGACTTTTCCATAATAAAAACGCCGTTCATCTGGACGCCTTCTTTGAGCAAGTACAGCGCGGCGGGGACAAATGTTTTGAACGGGAACATAGAGGACATGGTTTGACCGAGTTCTGTCTTGTACAGTATCATTTTCCAGTACCCAATGAGCCGTGCCGTGTATGTCTTGATGATTTCGTCTATTTCCCGCTTGGTCTTTTGAATGATGTGTAAACTATTTGGTCGTTTTTGTTTATTGGCAATGTACATGGTGATCATGTGCATATAATTTTTGGTGATCTTGTTTCGTTCACAATGCCGTCGATACTTGTTGACAATTTTTTTACTCCTTTCAATCACTTCGTTGCTTTTCCGTCCTTCGTTAGCGAATCGACGGGGCGAGAACAGCAGCAAGTGCATGATCTCACGGGCGATGAGAATGCATTGTGTGATTTTGACGTTGTGCACGCCAGACAGACGCACCCGTCCTTCTTTATCGCGCGAATACTTGTACGGGTCGAGTTTGTTGACGCTGACGGACGCGACGCAGCGGGACGTGATTTTCCACGACCGCACCGACTCGGACTGGTATTGAATACCGCTGATGCAGCACACCATGCAGTCATGGTCGTTCAAAATGCGTTCTCCGTCGCAATTCGAATGACAATAATGAATTTTCCCGCTGTGTTCACACAAGTAAATACTATAGACTTTTTCGACAAACGTGTCTTTTGTACAGGAAAAGGGCGGCGCTGGAAGATATCGACTTCGGACGCCGTACGTACTATCTTTCTTATGAATTTCAATGTCCAAATTCACAATTTTGCATCGATTGAGATTGCAAACGTGTCCCAACGCCCGCGCGCTGTTTATGGACGACGTTAACGCAGACGCAATCGTTTCGGGCGACGGTGCACGTTCCATTTCACATTTCATGTAACAATCCATGGCTGTTTAAATACGCCATTTTTCGGACATGTCCGTGTGTCGGTGCGTGGGAACGTGTGCATGAAAGCGATGGATTACACGTAATGATGAATATATTACCGTGCATGCATGCTCTATGGTACATTATATGGACGCACTAGTGTACACGACCGCAATCAATGTCTGTATCACATACCTTCTTCTACCACTGGACGTGCGTGTCGCAGTCGTCTGGATCGGCGGATGTTACCTATTGCAATGTTGTATACACGAAGCGTCAAAGTAAACACGAGTATTTAAGCACGGTCCGGCCGTACAAATGTGTACTTTGTGGTTGCTGATTGGGATCGTCACCGGAGTCTACATCGACCAGCTATTTACAATACCACCACTGGAAACGTACTTGGACCTTCTGAAACAATACATCGATAGTGCACGGAGCAACCGTGCTATCTTCATCAACAAGCGTTTTCAAAGCGTCGAGACGAAAGGAGAATAAAACGCACGTATAAATTGACACACGGATCCCGTCGACATGGCACAGTGGTACACGTATTCGACCGATTCCACCTCCAGCGACGAAGAACTCGACTCCGACACGTTAGAACGCAACCACGACCTACTTTGCAAGCAACTGTCCATGGAAACCGAACGTGTGTCCCGATTTTTTACCGAACTATCGGAAGAATGTTTTTTATACAATTTTAAATATAGATTGCACCCAACTATACAGGATTGGTCGTACCCACGTCAATTGTCACGCCCCGAGTGTCACTTTAAAGATCTAGTAGACAACGAGACTATACGAATGATACAAGAGGGCATCGGTAAGGCTCCGACGTACAATGGATACGAGACGACACGACGCCCATCGTTCACACCAAAGGAAATACGTATCATTTTCAAGTACGCAGAAGAGTGGATTGAGATCGCGTCGTTGGGCCGCACCGACTACGTGAATGATTTGTGTTGGGTAGCATCCAACATCATTGCTTTTCAGGTTGCACGGCCAAACTTTAAAAAACGCTTCTAGTGTGTATATAAACGCACGGCATACTCATACAAGTATGGATACGCTACCGTACCTATCGGAATACATTCTATGCGTAGCTGCTATATTTTTACTCTATCAACTGGTCGCTTACCTTCCCTATGGTAAATTTTCCATACCAGACGCGCCGTATTCGCAGTACCATATGATTCACCCTGGCGTGGCATTTTCAATCCCGTTCATTGTCGGTCTATTGCTCTTGGCCATCGGTTGGTTTGAGGACGGAATGTTCCACGTCGACAAACCGCCCCGGTCACCTAAGGGATGGGTCACGTTGATGATACTCTTGGCGTATTTTGGATGGCGTGTCGTCGCCCAAATGATCGTCTACAACGTGATCGATCCTCCGAACGGAAAGAAGCGCACGTCCATCTTCTTCGTCGCGGTGCAGTTCGTGTATTACCCGGCAGTGGCCATGAATTTCCGGCGGATGTGCTACTACATCACGGATCCGATCGAACCATCGGAGGCGGCGTTTGCCGTGGTCGTGATTCTATCGCTCATTGCCAACGGATGCGTCGACATCTTGTTGAACGTGTGGCGTAAAGATACGTCGATCACGGTCGATTTGGGGTACCATGGCCGTTACTTAGAATCACACGAACTAAGCAAACGATTCGCCATCTTAAGCATGTGCGGCATGGACCCAAACTACGTCTTTGAAATTATCGCATGGGTGTTCTTTACCGCCTTTACAAAACGGTGGGAATCATTTTGGTGGTTGGTCGCTACGCTCATGATTTTGATTCCACGAATGATGTGGAACATGCATTGGTATGCCTTGGACCCCAGCAAAGAATAGACGATATGTAAGAAAAGTAAGTATATATCTACAAGCCTTACTCGTTGTACATGGCGTCGCCCGGCGACTGGACATCATCGCTCTCGTTGGAGTTGTTGTTTCTGCTGTTGACGTCGTGGGCACCCATTTGGATTTACGCATGCGGACTCTACGACCATGTCGAAGAACGCGACGACGTGCAGAATGTGAACAGTGCGTACCTGTGTGTCGTAGCGACGTTGAAATACGGGTGGTACATTGTCGGGTACGGCACCCTGTATACGCTGCTTGCGGTGTACGCGACAGACGAGAATCCGAGCAGCGACCTAGTGACGTGGATCGCTGTGGTGTACGGTGCTTTGGTCGTGTTTCAGATGATCGTGGTCTGTCGTCGACGATACGATTCGGACATGGCCTACAAATATTACAAAGTCGCCGGCATGGACCGATATGCCAAGGTAGACAATCCAATGTACAAGCGTCACCGGTTCAGCGTGGTGGGTCGCGTCAAAGATTACGTAGAAGAGCGCCGGCGGCTGCAACGTCGAAAGAAGCAACTGGAAGATGAGATGAAGGCCTGGAGACAGCGACCCGCAAGCGAAGAGCGCCGACGAACTTTGCGTCGATTACAGACGGAAATCGATGTCCTCACCTCGGAGATGGAAGAGTTGTACGACGACGATATAGACGATGATGGGTACGATACGGCAGAAGAATACCCAGATGATTTAAAATTTTAAGCGCAAACTTGGGATTTTTGAGATGTTATGCACTCATTTGTTCCAAATAAAGCGATATATGTACAACTAAATTAATTTGAAGGTATAAAAGAAATATGTGATATAACAAATGCGGGGAGATTATCTGTTCCTGATAGCTTCCTTGTCTATTATATCTGTGACCCTAACATATTTTTCATTGGATGATGGCAAACGTGTTATCTATGATACTGCTTCCAACCTAAAAAAACGTGTTCATAAAAAGCTACGTGACAAAATGCCGGAATGTTGCAGCGAAATGACAAAAGAATGTTTATCATGTGCAGCCGGTCTATTGATAAAAGATTTCTGTCAACGTCACAAAGGAGAATATGGATGCCCCTCCACAAATAACACGCCCACCAAGCCCGTGGTCGAACCCACCAAGCCCGTGGTCGAACCCACCAAGCCCGTGGTCGAGCCCACCAAGCCCGTGGTCGAGCCCACCAAGCCCGTGGTTGAGCCTAAAGTTGATGTAGTATATCTTTGGGTCAATGGTACAAAAAATAAGCCACGTGATATAACTGGTTTGAACGAGGTTTCAAGTGCTAATCGTTTTCGGGAATGGAAGGAGTTACAGTATTCAATTGAACTGTTGAGAGAAAACGGCGACGGATTGGGTAATATTTACGTGGTAACGAATGGAAATCGTCCAAACTATCCAAATTTAAAGGGTGTTCAGTTCATTGATCACAATGAATTTATTCCAAAACAGTATCTCCCAACATTTTCATCGTATACCATTCAGTTTAATTTAGACGGCATTTTTCATAAAGTGAGCGACCCATTTGTGTTGTTGGACGATGACTTCTTTATCACAAAAAAAATGGATTTGTTGAAATATACAAAAAACCATGTATGGTTTACCGAGTCTTGGGGAAAAACTTGGAAAGACGATACACCAACCTCAAATCATTTTGTTAAAGCTATACAAAACAGTAACAAAGCATTAAAAAAGGTATACACAAATTTCAAACAGTTTGGGTGCATATCGCACACTCCGGTGGTTATACATCACAAAATATTTTTAAAAATGAAAAATCTTATTGATACCACTGTTAGTATGACACCATACAGATCAAAAAGCTCGTTACAATTCCAATATACATTGGCTGGAGTAAGCAAATATAGTTTTGGCCACATGTTGAAAGGATCACAGGGTTTGTATCATTTTGTCATGATGAATAACATTATGAAGCTGAAGCAATCGTTTGCGAATATTGCCCGGTCAAGACGTAATTTTTTGACCATTAATGATGATATACAGCGTGTAACTTCGCATGCGATTGTAATCGACACTTTTCTAAGGGGTCTTGTACTTAAAAGCAACGAGTTAACACGTATCGATGTGGACAATAGTATAGCAAGAGGTTCTGGTGATGGAACGGTGTTATTCTTCAACGCTTTACGTGGTAGAATGTGGGAACAGACCTGCAAGTTGCTGAAAGCCCATAACCCATCGTTAATATTGTTGAATGAAATGGACTGGGGTATGGCACGAACAGATAATGAACACACAACAAAACGCCTCGCCGAATGTTTGCAGATGAATTATATGTTTGGTGTAGAGTTTATTGAATTGACCAAAGGAAATGCAAGAGAGGAAGAGATGGCTACTGGAAAAGAAAACACGTGGTCGTGGCACGGAAATGCAATTCTCTCCAAAGACAAAATAGTAGATCCTCAAATCATTCGTTTACCCGGTACGGAACAATTTTGGAAAAGAGGCCTACGGGGAAAAGAACAGAGAAATGGCGGTCGAATGGCAATAGCTGCCAAGGTGATTGATACCCGTGTCATTTGCACGCATTTGGATTATTTTGTGGGACAAGCGTACAACCAAAAATCATTAAAAACACTGGGTGAAATGTTTAATGATACAAAAATAATACTGGGTGGCGACCTTGGTACGCCGGGTCGAGATCCTAAAACACCAGATGTTTTAACATCCTATGGATATACAAATGCTTGGGCGGTGAATACACGTGATAAATCGGCTTCTGGGGATTGGTTAATGACCAAGGGTATTCAATTAAATAAATCAGTTGTTGTTTCTAGTGGCGAAATTAGTGATCACAATGTTATTGTTAGTAAAAAAAATTTTTTTTTTTTAGAAAATTGTCCAAATGATTCATGTTCGTGCAGGTATTATGACGAAAGCAAGAATGTTAACATGTTCGGTGTTATAAAAAGTTACAAGACAAAAATAGCTAGCGACCCGCAAGCGAAGAGCGCCGACGAACTTTGCGTCGATTACAGACGAAAATCGATGCCCTGGCCTTGGAGATGGAAGGTACGATACGGCAGAAGAATACCCAGATGATTTAAAATTTTAAGCAACCTACACAACATATATTTACTTTTCTTTGTTTAATAAAATGACATAGTCTTTTCCGTATGCTTTGATGACTTCGTCACCGATGGTCAGTGCCGGATCTTCTTCTGTTTGCGTATGCGTATGCTTCGTTTTGTTCAGCGCACGTTTGTACGGACCATGAAAATAACCTACGTACGGATTGTGCGGTGGCAGAATGTACTCGTTGGGCTGAATGGCGTGCCTGGCGCATGCTGGCAGAAGTGGGTGGTGAAACAATCCGATATGCGGATGGTTCTTGAACGATAGGAATATTTTTCTCTCGGTCATTTTTTCGTAACATGCAAGTGCTTATATATGTCTTAATTAAAGCGTGCACGCTTGTTTGATTGCACGTACATCGATTCCAAATCTTCCATCGTAAATCCATAGGCGTCCGAATGGACCAACGTACCTTCGGACAACTCGCCTGTAACATTGCCATCGGTGGGGCCCGCATTCTGCGTAATGTCGTCCGGATAATCCAACGTCTCCTCCACGGATTCGTAGTGCTGTGCCTGTTCCATGTACTTTTGCACGTACAGGCGGTGTGGAATGTTCAGTATGCTCGCGTGCGTCATGGCAGCTTTGACGCTCAGGTCCACTTTGATCAATTCCACATGGTACCGTTGCCGTTCGTCGACTTCTTTCACTCCGTGTATGATTTGCGTCTGTTTGTTCATGTGAATAGGATTGACCATCTTTATCTCGTGGTTTTCGTTTTGATTCAAATGCACCACGTCAAAGACGCCCGGGTAAATGACTCCGGAATTACTGCCACGCTGCGAGGCTCCCATGACGAATTTTCGATGTGAAAAGGCATATTTATGCTCGAGTGCACGCATGCTTTCTTTCACCTTGTTGATGTCTTCGCCTCGTCGCACGGTGCTGAACATGTCCATGTGGATCATGGTATGGTTGTTTTCGATCATCAACATAGACGAACTCGTCAATAATCCTTCAGCCACGGGCTGTGGGAAGTTATCGGGAAACGTATCGTTCGACGCGCTGGTGTTGTTCTTTGGCACGTACGATTTCGATGGGATGTACCGGTCCTGCAACGACGATAAGACCGCTTGAATATTGTGGGGCGACATCTTTCCCGCCGACACCGGGATGGAATTCGCAATCTCCACAAGCAACCGTTTCCCTTGGTGCAGTTTCACATAGGAATGGTTCGTCACGGTAACCTTCTTCTCGCCGCCGTCCATGGATTTGATTTCCTCTTTGTACTCCCTGCTTTCGCCATGAATTTTCCACAGTGCCGCCAGCACCTTGTACTCGTTCGGGTCAACCACCTCTTCGGAAATTTGCGTAAAGGAAAACAATGCGATTTCTTCGTCGCAAACCAGATACGGCTCGATTTCCAGCAACTGCACCGGATGAAAAGGCTTGGGGATCGGGTTCCCGTCTTTGTCGTAGTCGCAGGCGTGTTCACCACCATGTATGTTGAACACTTTTTCCAATGCATTGATGATGGTGTACACGACACATAAAATCTCAAACCGTTCTTTCGTTCTTGGTGCCACATTGATCTTAAAATCTCGCTTCAACTTTGTCGTTATTTGGGAATACACGATGTCCGCGGCCTTCAACGTCGGCCGTTTTAAAATACCCATGTACATGAACTTAAACACGGTCCACACCTTCAACTGTTGGTCACGAAAGTAATCCACCCAATCGTACAAAATTTTCATAGCGGCCGGGCATTCTTCCTGTTCGCGCGCGCCACGTTGACATATTTGAATGGAACGCCCATTGGATACTTTTTCAAATGCGCCCCAATAAAACCGGGTCTTCATCGCCTCGCTGCAGTCGGCAGGATTATCGTTGGTCGCCCCCATGCATACGCCAATGCACTGCGACTTTGCAATTCGGTTCTTCCGTTCGCCGGTGTTTTCATCGCGCCAGAATTCTTTGCACTTGACCACTTGAGAGGTCAATTTCTCTTTAAACATGGCTTCCTGTGTACGGTCTGCGCCTTTTGTCGTGAAAAACATGCCTGGGGGCGCTTCTTCGAATATTGTAATTTGATCGATCAAATCGCCGTCGACGGCATCCGCACGCGTCGTTTGGTACGTCAGTGAATCGCAGGTGCCTTGAATGGCGAGTAACTTTGCCATCACAAACAAGAAAGATTTACTCGTAGCACCTTCGCCCGTGTAAATTTGATTGAAATGCAACCCCAAGACTTGATCGTACGCGTTCAACATGCTATGGATAAGGAGGAACAGTGTCTTGTGTGCCGCCGACACCATGAACACTTTATCGAGCACTTCCATGACACGTATGGTGCGGTTGGCAAAGATGCTCATGTTCGGGTCAATCTTTTTGAAATTGTGCACTTTGGGCCGTCGCATATGCGTCTTCCACATGAGAATCATCTTTGCTGGCTCTGAAACGTCGGCGCACGGATCGTCCCAAACACGCTCAACAAACATCTCGACAATCTTTTCCTGCAGCTCTCGACGGTTCGTCACCCATTCAGACAAGTACTCCGTGCGTATTTTCAACACGTCAATGTCGGACAACGAATGCTTGTCCGTCAACAACGTCTTGATTAGCGGCGAAATGATGGGAATCGCGTCGGCTGTAATGCTTTGGTCATGAAAATCGTACTCGTGCATCAGGGGCGTCATTTGCAGAAAGTTCAGCGTGTTGCCAGACACGCTTGTCTGTGCCGCCGTGTCGTTCGTGTTCCACACGTTGAACAGTGTCTTGAATTTATCAGAAAACTCGTCGATCTTGTCGGCTTCAACTTCCCATACATCCGTTCCAACATGTCGAAATGTTTCCAAATATTTTGTAAAGCGCTCGCGATCCAAATGCGGCGTGATGTACACGCGACGTACGTCCATTCTTTCCGGGATCCTATCTATTCGAACGTCTGGGTGCTTGACACGTGTAAAGAAAAAGTCCGGTAAATAACGGTGAAAAAACTTATCAATGTTCATGTCGCTCGGCATAATACGGTAAATCCGTGTCTCGTCGGGAAAGATAAAATTTCCTTCATCGTCCGTGTAATTTTGCGGATCGTTCTGCAACAGAATGCCATTTGGGACTACGAACGCTTCCGAATCTTTTCGAAAGGTATGACAGGGGTGTGCCTTGTGCGTCGGATTTTCAACACCGGGGTCGTCCATCGCAAGGGACGCTTCATGATTTCGCGTATACACGTCGGCCACTTGCCGTGCATATTCTGAAACAGAAGACACCGACTGCCACATGTCGTAATGGAAAACATGGTCTTCGCTCTTCACCGTTTTCTTTTGCTTGACCGCAGTCTCAATGTTCTTTTTGTTTTCGTTCACCATCTTGTTTACAAGAGTGTGCAAAGCTGCTTCCGACGCCCGTCGGTTAGAAAAGACGTGCAACCGTACGGCGACGTGTTTTTCGTTGGTAGCGTGCTTCACCCATTCAAAAAAGATCACAATGTTCTGTCCGTCTGGATCACTGCCGGCTTGTTGCAAATTGTACACCATTTTGACAAAGAACGAAAACGACTTTAACATGGACAGCCCACGCGTGTCTTCTCGAAATTGATCAAACCCAATCGCGCTGCTACGCAGATATGTCTTGTCTAATGTGAATACAAGGTGCGCCCATTGTTTGTTATTGTCTGGGTTTGAAAGAATCTTCACGCGTTTTACGAGGTTAAACGGAGTTGTAGACCATGTCCGACCCGAATGACGCGTTTTTAACGCCGAGTCAAGCGAAGAGTGCATTTGATTTGAAGAGGTATCCATGATTCTTTTATACTCGCGATTTGTGAAAATGGCGATTTTAAAAACTTGGTCCACCCCATGGCGTGGGAACCACGAAAATGGTCTTACATTCAAACGACACGAAGATGCAGTCTATTACACGCATGGCCAGATTCAACCGTCACAGCATCATCTTCGTCGGCGCGGCGGCACACATACATGCACACAGCATTGTATCACGCACAACTCGGACATTCCACCTGAGACGCGACCGTACATACACACAGCATTGCTTCGCCGACGCCGTCCACAATTTATCCTGACGTGCACGCTTACAGGGTCACAGCATTGTTTTGTGAGCACCCTCCCACGTTTATCCTGACGTGCATTCTTTTTTCCAGAGTTGCCACACGTCGACCGCGGTGCGACACCAAGGAGTCCATGGCCAGAAGTGATGCAAAGCCAAACACTCACAATTCAAACATGTTTCAACAACTTAAACGATCTGCACCCAACGATACAAATTCAACGAGCCCCACGGCGTCCGAAACGGATGCCAAGAAGGCACGCGTTGAAACAAAACAGCCTCTATTTTTTGGACCCTTCAGTAGCACGGTGCCCGAAGTGGTCATCGAGCCGCAGTCCGACAAAAAAGCAGACTTGACGGTCAAATTAAAAAAAGATGCCGCGTCGCCCTACGAAAAAAATGCCGATACCGGACTCTTTCTTGTCAAACATTCGCATTTGGGACCCGATGCCAACATCAACGATCGGTTCCATCCGCAGACGCCAGACACAGCCAAGTTTCAAGTCATTCTGGTCAAAGGCGTGACGGACCAATTCATGTCCGACGTTGCCGAAAAAAGCTCTATGAACGAAGACGAGCTCGCTGCCATGAAGAAATCCATTTTGGACGCACAAGACGAGTTCATCGACAATGTCATCGCCTACAGCGAGAAAATGTTGCGCGCCGCATGGGACGCAAAATTGCCACTCTTTTCCAGCGACTTTAAAAAAGCGACGGCGTACGCCAAAAAAGAAGCCAAGAAAAATCCAGACGTCAACATCGAAAAGTTGGCAGAAGAACGCTTTCTTGAAAACGCACGCACTCCCTGGAATGAAGTATGCCCTGAAGATGGAGAACCGTACATGGCCTTCAAAGCCACGCGCAAATACCAATTCACCAACAAACAGACCGGTGAAACCAGCGGCGTCCGTCGACCGACCATCTGGAAAAAAGCACCCGGCGGTGGCTACATTGACATCTCAGAGGACACGAAGTTTGTCGGCTCCAACTCGCTCGTCTACACGCAGGTCAGTCTGAGCGCGTACACGTCGCCCGTATGTTACGGAATCAAAGCCAACATGGGATACAACGTGATCTTGGCACATAAACCGTCGAAGAAGCAGTCCACTGGCACGACCTCATCGGCCCCAGAGTTTAAATTTGACGCTCTCTTCTAATCACCTAAGTGACGGTCACTTAGGTGACGGTCACTTAAGTGACGAGTCCACATCATCGACTATTTAAGTAAGTCCACGCGTATACAGGACGCCATGTACTCATTATTCGTATTGCGTACAATAAAATTTTTTATGGGCATCGCCGTCATTACACAATTTAATAACTTACATACCTACTGGAAAATTCGTAAACGTGCGTACGAACGTGCACAGACCTTTCTATTGACCGAGGCGTGCACCAACCCGCGGGTACGGGCGAAACTCGGCGCGTACAACCTCTGCGACGAGAGCGAACGTACCATGGACGACACACCCTTCTTGGGCGCGTTCAAAGATAGCATGGAATCCATTCACGTGTGTGGGAACGGTTACTGCAGCATGCTTGGCGTCAACATCACCAATAGCCTGCCGCAGGTCGTCCTGACATTGGCCATCGTGGCCATCATCATTGTATGGGCCAGTGGGATCTCGCTGCGACGAAAACAAAACATGGAACGGGAAGATTATTGGAGTCTGCCGTCGAAGACTCGGTAAGCCTCGTTGATCAATGATTTTAATGATCATAACCCCGTCGTATCAATCTCGGAACGGCACATGTTTCGATACACGCTCGACGACGACGTACTCTCTTCCGTGTCACGGTACTTTAGTATCACGTTCGTATACAGCGAATTGTACGTTTGTTCGATCTGTTGCTTGCATTTTGCACCCGTAATGACCACCTTCCCACTTCGAAAGAGAAGAAACACCAGCTTTGGATTGATCGAGCGAAAGATTAGCCCTGGAAACAATTGCGGCTCGAACGTTGAGTACGGTCCAAAGTCACGCGACAACTCGCGAAGCTTGATCGGAAACCCTACGTTGGCGCTGGCCACAATGTTCTGTATTTTGAAATTGCGAAAACAAACGGGAATGCCCACGTTCTGGAAGATTCGAACGTACTTGCGTGCCGCCAAACGTGATTCCAGCTCCGTGCGGCCGCCCGTGCAGACCATGTTGCCGGAGGCGAATGCCAAGGCTGTCGTGCGAGGCTCGCGGATACGGACCGTACCAGCAGCGAAACACTGCGGGTTAAACTCTAAAAAAGAAAACTTTGTAGCGATATACCTTAAATTGATACCCGTCACACCCAGGGAAAATGTAGAGACGACATTTTGCAATTCGAACGGTGGAATGTGCACGTTTTTGTTTGATTTCAACGTCGATAAATCAAACTTTTGCTTTTTTGGCTTTTTCGATGGGGTGGGCGTCGTCCGTGGCATCGTGTCATGGATTTGTGCAAAACTTATATACACCGTGGTGTGCGTTTTGTATCGGACCCCGTTTCCAGTACGACACGCGACGAATTGTGCACGTCATATTAAATTAATTCACGACGGTGACCGTCCCTACGGTGATGTCCTATAAAGTGAGGTGTACTGTATTTCACAAACATGACTTCTGTAGCTTTTTGGAACGCGCGAAAAAAGCAGAAACGAAATCCACAGGTCCATTTTCAATTAAAGGACCCACGGACTCTCGTCATTCGCTTGAAACACATCCATGGCGATCAATCGTTCCACAATTTGAAAAACGTTGGACGATGGCAGTACGAAGTACCCGTGGCACAACTCCAGAACGTAGTCAGCATGTGCGATCGGAAAGGATGGGAAGTCTGTCCGTTCCCAGATATCATACAGACAGCATTGGACCGGAAGATCGAGTGTCCCTTTGACGAACAGTACAAAGACACGCACTTATGGCAGTGTATGTTTCCCTACCAACGAGAAGGCGTCATGGACGTCGTGCAGACCAAGCAAGGCCGCGCGCTCATTGGAGATGAGATGGGTCTAGGAAAGACACTACAGGCGATTGCTATTTATCATTACTACAAGCATACACGGCTGCTCGTGATCTGTCCCGCGTACTTGCGATACAATTGGCGCCATGAAATCGAGAAATGGGTACCCGGGACAGAAACGTCTATCATTGGAACCGGAAAAGATCCTTTGGATGGACCCAAACCGTTGATCATTTCGTATGAACTCGCCGCGGTGAAATCGAAAGAGTTGATGAAAATGAAATTTGACATGGTCGTGTGCGATGAATCGCATTACTTGAAAAGTCACAAGACGAAACGTACGAAAGCGTTGACGCCGTTGATCAAGAAAATACCACACGCGATTCTCTTGACGGGAACGCCGTGCTTGAACCGTCCGATCGAGTTGTACCCACAAATGCACATGTTGTACCCGAAATTTTTTCCGAAATACAAGCAGTACGCGGAACGCTACTGTGACGGGAAAATGTCACCCATGGGATTTTACGACGATTCGGGCATCTCGAATAATTTTGAACTGACGTGGTTTGTACGAAAGATTGCCCTTATCCGACGTGTCAAGCGTGATGTGCTCACCGATTTGCCACCCAAACGTCGCACGGAACTGTACTTGCAATTGTCCAAGAAAGAAATCAAACCCATGGTACCCAAGTTTGCGCGATGGAAAGATCTCAACGCACGCATTCCAAGCATGGTCCCCTGTAGCGAAGAAGTCAAGAAAGCCGCGTTTGAACGAAAAGCGTTAATTGCAGAACTCTTTCGCAACACGTGCGAAGCAAAGGTGAACGTTGTAAAGAAGGTCGTGAAAGACATGGTCGACCAAGGGTTGAAATTCATCGTGTTCTGCTACCACAAACTCTTAATGGACGAAGTCGAGAGCGTGTGCCAGTCGTACATACGCATCGATGGGGACACGCCACAAGACAAACGTCAAGACTTGGTGACGCAATTTCAAGACGGCAATGCTCAAGTAGCCGTGCTGTCGTTGCTCGCGGCAAGCACCGGCCTCACTTTGACGGCGAGTTCCATCGTACTGTTTGCCGAACTGTACTTTGTACCGGGGACGATCTTACAAGCTGAAGATCGCGTGCATCGCATCGGTCAAAAAAACATGTGTGACATTCGCTTCATCATCGCCAAAGGTGGATTGGACGAACATTTGTGGAAAATGCTACATCACAAACTGCAAACACTGGACTCGGCACTCGACGGTCGCTCGGACCGGACGATCAAAGGCGAAGAAGTCGATTGGCATGGCATGGACGAATAGAGATGTACTAAAAATAACACGTATATAATGATGCGATTCTATTGTAGAAAAACATGAGGTATCGTATTTTAATATGTCTGCTTTTTTTTCTTCGTGCCTCGCACGCGACCACATGCGATGGGGGATTTTTTGTAGACAATGATGTTTGCACGCAGTGTCCAGAGAACAGCTTTACACCGTTATCTGTGCCGTCAACGGTGTTAAATAAAGACGAATGCCGAGAGGCAAAGGGCCAACTGAATATGGATGGATCTCATTCGGGGGCAAACTCATTCGACGAGTATGCGTACAATTGGATGCCGTACGGATGCTCGTTTTATTACAATAGAGTCAACATTGGCATTGACGCTCGTATTCTGTGGAACAGCGATACAACGAACGCGAATTCGGACACCAACCGTCGCATTTGCAAGCAGAATGGCGCGTACGTCGCTATGAATAATTCGGACGACGAGTGTGGTCACTCTTTTACCGAATGCACGCCATGGACTACGGGATGCAATGCTGGGTATTACTTCACAACTGGCACATCGACATCCGATGCGACGTGCACACCGTGTCCGTCTGGTACATATCAGCCGGACGATAATTCGTTAGTTGCGCAGTGCACAGAATGGTCTGTCCCGGATATAGCCTTTGCTGGCAAAATGCTATATGCGTTTGCGACCAGCAGTGCTGATCATCAATGGATTGCATTGGAAGATTTGACTTTAAATGAATTGTCGAAGGTGTCATCAAGTACATTAAAAGCGGCATACGAAGCCTCACATGAATGTCCCGTATAGTTGGCATGGCATGGACAAATAGAGATGTACTAAAAATAAAACGTATATAAAAATGCGATTCTATTGTAGAAAAACATGAGGTATCGTATTTTAATATGTCTGCTTTTTTTTCTTCGTGCCTCGCACGCGACCACATGCGATGGGGGATTTTTTGTAAACAATGATGATTGCATGCCGTGTCCAGAGAACAGCTTTACACCGTCGAGTGTGTTGAATAAAGACGAATGCCGAGAGGCAAAGGCTCAACTGAACATGGATGGATCTCATTCGGGAGCAAACGCATTCGACGAGTATACGTATACTACGATGCCGTACGGATGCTCGTTTTATTACAATAGCATCAACGATGGCATTGACGCGCGTATCATGTGGAACAGCGATACAACAAACGGCAATACTTACGGCAATCGTCGCATTTGCAAGCAGAATGGCGCGTACGTCGCTATGAATAATTCGGACGACGAGTGCCCTCCTGGTCACTCTCTGACCGAATGCACATCATGGAGTACGGAATGCAATGCTGGGTATTACTTCACACCTGGCACTGGTACATCTTCAAGCGATACGTGCAAGCCCTGCCCTGCAGGTACCTATCAGCCGTACAATAATTCGACTGTTGCAGCATGTATAGCACACACACAATGCCCATCGGGAGAATATGCTTCGGGAAACAAAACACACGATGCGACGTGTCTTCCGTGTGAGTCTGGGTTTACACGGGGAGGAAGTGTCACCAAAGAAGAGTGTCGCTCTTTTGCAGAAAGCACGAGTGGGTTGTATGTATCGAGATCTTTTGATACAGCTAATTATGCGGATGCCCCGAAAGGATGTATTGCATGGGGTACGACTGTCTACTGGAATCATTACAATGGCTTTAAATATGACTACACATCCCCATATGTGTTTCGCATGTGCATGGTCGATGGCGTATTTACAAAGACAGACATTGGTCATACGTTGACAGAGTGTCCAACAACTCATTCTTTGACAGAATGCAGGCCATGGAGTACTATAACATGCAACGCTGGATTTTATGTATTACAAACAAGCACTCGTGATTCTATTTGCACTGGATGTCCTGCCGGTACTTACCAGTCAGACGATAATTCCGACGCCACGCAGTGTACGGCGTGGTCAACTTTATCGTGCCCGGCTGGAGAGTATGTAAAGCAATCAAATACAGCGGATGCTATTTGCACGACTTGTCCTGCGGGTACCTATCAGCCGGACAATGGTTCGAATGTGACCGCATGTATACCCTATACCCCATGCCCATCGGGAGAATATGCTTCGGGAAACAAAACACACGGTGCGACATGTCTTCCGTGCGAGTCTGGATATTATACACGGGCCGGAAGTGTCACCAAAGAAGAGTGTCGCTCTCTTGCAGAAAGCACGAGTGGGTTTACTGTATCAAGCTATTTTGATACATTCAGTTCTTCTTCTGTCCCCAAAGGATGTATTACTTCTGGTACGTATGTCCGATGGAATCATTACGACGGCATACAATCAGACACTAACTCCACATCCTATCTTCGCATGTGCATGGTCGATGGCGTATTCACAAAGACAAACATTGGTCATACTTTGACAGAGTGTCCACCGACAACTCATTCTTTCACAGAATGCACACAATGGAGTACTATAACATGCAACGCTGGATTTTATGTATTACAAACAAACACGTCAGATTCTATTTGCACTGGATGTCCGCTAGATACTTACCAGTCAGACGATAATTCCGACGCCACGCAGTGTACGGCGTGGTCGACCCTATCGTGTCCTGCAGGCGAGTATGCAACAGGCACATCGACATCCGATGCGACGTGCACGACTTGTCCTGCGGGTACCTATCAGCCGGACAATGGTTCGAATGTGACGGCGTGTATACCCTATACCCCATGCCCATCGGGAGAATATGCTTCAGGAAACAAAACACACGATGCGACGTGTCTTCCGTGTGAGTCTGGGTTTACACGGGGAGGAAGTGTCACTGAAGAAGAGTGTCGCTCTTTTGCAGAAAGCACGAGTGGGTTTTATGTATCGGGCATTTTTGATACATTTAGTTCTTATTTTGGCCCGAAAGGATGTATTGCCTATGGTTCGTCTGTCCGATGGAATCATTACGATGGCATTCAATCAGACTTTACATCCCCAAACTATTTTCGCATGTGCATGGTTGACGGCGTATTCACAAAGACAGGCATTGGTCATACGTTGACAGAGTGTCCACCGACAACTCATTCTTTCACAGAATGCACACAATGGAGTACTATAACATGCAACGCTGGATTTTATGTATTACAAACAAACACGTCAGATTCCTTTTGCACTGAATGTCCGCTAGGTACTTACCAGCCAAACAATAATTTAAACGCCACCCAGTGCACGGAGTGGTCGACCCTATCGTGTTCAGCTGGCGAGTATGCAACAGGCACATCGACATCCGATGCGACGTGCACGTCCTGCCCTACAGGTACGTATCAGCCGGACAATGAGTCGAATGCCACTCAGTGTACTGTTTGGTCCGATCTATTGTGTCCGGCCGGTGAGTATGTATCTGGCAATGCGACCGTCGATGCGATGTGCACGCCCTGCCCTGCGGGTACGTACCAACCGGTCGATAATTCCAATGCGACCGCATGTACACCATGGAGCGTCATATCGATAGAGGATGTTGGGAAAGTATTAAGTATATCTGGAAACGCCACTTCGGACTACCAATTGATCAAGTTGGAAAATGTGTCATCTGATCATTTGACAGGAGTGTCCCCTCATAAATTAAAATCGGCATTTCAATCTTCGAATGGTTGCGCGTAAAAAATTTTATACTGGACGTCCTCGAACGCATGTTTAAATGTACTCATATACCATTATTATTGCATACATTTCTAGCATCACATTTTCTCGTACGACTATAAATACACGACCACGGCGTACGTAAACATGGGCACTTTACTGGACGATACTACGTGGGAACGTTTTTGCCCGTATACGTTTATTTTTGACTTGGAGTATGTCGGACCCTCGACATCATTGGAAACGTGTCACATATGGGAAATCGGCGTGGTGCATTGGATGAGTGGGAATACATTTTCGGTGACGATTTCTCCGGACATTCGTCCACTTCCGCCACCGTTTGCACCGGAATTCATCACGTTGACGGAAGATGTATTGGCCTCTCGTCACGCGGTCGACTTTCGCACCGCATGGGGCATGTTATTGCAATGGATCAACGAGCGCGTGTACGAGACGTCGAATGTCTTGTTAGTGAGTCATAATTGTTTCAAATCCGACAAGATGATGCTAGAGATTGATACGCGTCGCCATGGGGTTCGCATTCCGTACACTTGGTACTTTTTGGACAGTTTGATTTACTGTCGGAAGGAGTTGGAACGCCAGCCGTCGTACACCTTAAACGACATTCACCACGCGATCATGCACATGGACATACCAAACAATCATTGGGCGTTGCCCGATGCGATTGCGCTGTGCAATATTCTGACGCATATCAATGCGATGTATTTGTCCGGACCGATCTACCCTGCGTACAGCACGTCGCTTCAAGCTATCAAATGGCTCGGACCCTCGTCCGAAAAAACCTTATTTAATAAAAATATTCACTCTGTTGAACAGCTGGTGACCAATATATTGACGTCTTACTCGGCGTCGAGAATGTCCGGAATCGGAGGCACGGTGTCGCACTTCATCACGCAGTATTTGACGGGTACAGTGGGTTTAAAAGCCGGCAACGCACGGTCGATATCGGCCAGTATTCTGGACCGGTGGATGCCTGGGTGACAATTTTGGACTATTTAAGTGTCTGTTGGTGTAATAAACGAGCATGAAACGGTCACGCGACGACAGTGAGTACGTGTCATGTGCACGTCAGAAGACAGACCATACGATGTTGTCTACGAAGCGCAAGATCGAGAACGACGACGATCGTCACTCGGCCAAGCGGTACCGTGTGGAGAATGAGTTACTGGACGAGAAGCGAAAGAATCGTGAAATGCAGCAGTGTGTGAACGCACTTCTCCAAAAGATTGCCTCGTTGGAGTACATGCTTCAAATGTTTCAACGTAACGAAACTATTGCGAGTAATCGTTTAATAAAATCATACTAAATGATATACAGAAATATTGTATCAAACGTAGTTATACACTCACTTCTTTGGCGATCAAGGGTTCGGTCAGCGTGCCGGGCGCGCCTCTATACGCTACGATCGCGTTGATACGTTTCTCCAAATTGTCTACCCATAAGAGTAGGATTGCGAATAGGAACAACAAGACACCGACTACAATGTTGATATTGGTAACGTAGGTGTATTCGTTAGCGCGTATTTGTTCGAGTGCCGTGATGAGGTCGTCAATGGTGTTTAATGTCACGTTTTGATTACGTTGTAGGATGGTCAAAATATCGCCGGTGTCGTAATAAGCCATGATGGTCGGTGTAATCCAGGTGGAATGTTATTATATACGCAATATTCTGTACAACCCGTACCGTGTGGCATTAAATTATATGTACATATTTACAAGATCGTTTTCTTTATTTACAAATGTTTGACACATCGCGCGGTGGACGTGTTCTTTGGTGATGCACCGCGATTGTTTCTTCTTCGTCCAGTTTTCTTTTGAATATTCCAGTTTGGCTTTAAATGCGATATTCTCCGTATCTCCGCCTGCATTTTCAAACCGTTCGTAGTGCGTGTGAAACAATTCGCGCGCGCTTTTGTCACAGGACCAATTGTATTTCTTTAACTGTTTTAAAAAGATTTGGAATAGTTCGTCGGCGGTGTATTTTTGTATCGTAAAATGCCATCCGAACCGTCGTCGTAGGCCGGCATTGGTTTCAAATATTCGCTCGTTCAAATCCTCTTCGTATCCGGCCAGTATCATGATTGTTTTTCCCTTTTCCTCACTCAAGAACGCGTTGATCTGGTCGATGCATTCTTTGCCGTACTCGTCTTTTTCCCCGTTGACAAGACTGTACGCTTCGTCGAGAAAAATGACTCCACCGGACAGTTTGTTCAACAGTTTCATTGTTTTGTTGCTGGTATGACCCATGTACGATCCTACCAAATCGCTGCGATGCACAATCGTGAATTCGGTGCCTTCGCCAAACATGTCTAGACTAGCCCATATGTTATACAGTACTTCCGCAACGGTGGTCTTGCCACATCCAGGTGGTCCTTGCAAGACCGTGTTCAAAAAATGTTGATCCGTCGTACCGTTGTTGGTTAGGATGAATTGTATCTGCGCGACCACGGCGTTCTTCAACTCTTCCATTCCAACTAACCCATCCAACGTTCGCAGGTGCTTGTTCAGTTCGCGGTATTTCGATTTCGACCGAGTGTAAGCAATCATCGACTCTAAATTTGTACTGACACGATGATGTCGTTTTCGCTTTTTTCTTCGCTGTTGCATATCTGATTGCAGATAGGATACTTATATATAGTGCTCATACACACAGGGCATGTATCTCGATATTTTACCGATGTTTCTATACACTTGCGATGAAAGACGCACCCACAGGGAGACACGCGTATTTTGTCACGCGTGCGTTCTTTACATATCGGGCAGGTGGACTCGATTTGTGTAAATGTACCTTCGACCGTATACTGTACGGTGGATGGCTTCATGTCCAGCCAGTATTGGTCCATCGAGTCGCTGTGGATCGCTTGCAGGACATCGCAGTACGTTTTCATTGGAATGTAAAAGTCGTACGAAGTCCAGACGTCGTGCCGTTTCCATCGTCGTCGTATGAAACGATCCATTTCAAACGATGTCATGAGTACTGGAGATGATTGCATGTACTTGCATTGTACAACGCGTTCGGCCCCAACATTGTCGGGGAGAACATGGGTTCGGCATATCCGGTACATACCGTTTTTAATTGTAATTAGTATTGTGTTTATACCGTACCAATGTAGTTTTACAATTGTGGACCCCATCCTTCCGGCGGATGCAATGGTATCGCGGATTCATTGCACACGGTGTGGCACGCGTTTCGTAATCGATGCTGTAAGATTTTCCATTGGTCAAACGGCACCGCATCTTCTGATTTCCGCTTCCGAAAATCGTGTACGATATCGCACAGCGGACCCCATACATCTTCTGTCCAGTGCATCTTCCATGCACGGCAATTGTCGGGCCCCCAGCTGCAGAATATCACCTTGTCACGTCCCGAGCACGCCATTTCCCAATAGGTTTGTGGAATGTAGTAGTACGTTGGTTTTGTATTGCACTTCATAGACTTTGCCGGGCATTTGATTTCCACACAACCCCGTTCAATGACTTCGGTTGGACGCTCCGGGTCGAACATTTCGTAGAATCCGTCGGGACTCGCCGCGATCCAATCACAGGACGTGTGCTGTACCATGGGCGCTTCGAGTGCAACCATGTTCGGAACGTTGTCCAACATCGCTTTCAATGCAATGTCTTCATGATCACGCCCCCATTTGACCCATTTTTGCTGCTCTTCCGTAAACGGAGGACGTTTCCGACCTTCAAAAACCTCTTCGTAAAAGGTCGTCAACTCTTCTTCCGTCTTAATGAACATGAACTGCGACAGTTTAGACCCGGACAATTTACCTTTTCGCATGGCAAACCATTCCGAGGACAACTGTGCTGGCTGTTCAATTTCTTGATCTTTCAGCGAGAAGAAGCGGCTGTGGTACATTTCATCGAGGTCGGGCGGACCCTGGGCGTTTTGCTTGGCGCATTCCATGGTTATTCGTTCTTACGTGCAAAACATACGCTTATATACTGCGCTTTTTATTTTCTAGTCTATTTCGCCCTTTGCGTCACATTCCATGTAGTACAAAAATAGACTACTATTCTTTGCCGTATGTTACATATATATCCAAAATCACGGCATAACGGTTACCGGGACAAAGTGAATGGGGTGGGTTAGATTGAAGCCGCGGTTTAAATTAAAGTTGACCCATGAGATGAATGTTAACCTGAAAAACAAAAAAAAATCTAAAAAAATTTTGAGATTAAATTTGTCATTGGTGACTGTGACCAATGACAAATTTTTTTTTTTTAAAATGACTTCTGAATTTTTGTTCCAAGATATAAATTTATATGTATGGAATAAACCATGCTATGTCTATTCTATCTCGGTATTGGATAGGATGTCCATGGCCGACAGAATACTATACCATGGGTTATATATACGGTATGGCCCCCCACGGGGACACATCAGTGAACTGCCAACCCGGCTAAGAATGAAAACCGTCCTAACCTCCGAGGATAAAAAAAAAGTTAAAATAATTTTGAGATTAAATTTGTCATTGGTGACTGTGACCAATGACAAATTTTTTTTTTTTTTAATGACTTCTGAATTTTTGTTCCAAGAGATGAATTATATTCCATGGAATAATGTATGGTATGTGTATAGTAATACGGTACCGGATAGGATGGGACGGGGAAAGAGTGTACCGTGTAGGTGGGTACAAGTACACGGCCGACCTACGGCCGGCGTGACAAGAGGGACACATCACTTAAGTGACGTTCACTGACGGTCCCATAGGTGACACATCAGTGAACTGCCAACCCGGCTAACAATGAAAACCGTCCTAACCTCCGAGGATAAAAAAAAAGTTAAAATAATTTTGAGATTAAATTTGTCATTGGTGACTGTGACCAATGACAAATTTTTTTTCCAAAAAATGAGTTGAGATTTTTTGTTCCAAGATAATAATTGATTGAAATGTATATTCTACGGAATAATATAATTGTATGTAATATGCGTGTTGTATAGGATATCCATGGCAACGGAGTCTACTGATATGGAAACAAGTATAACATTTGTATGCACGGAATAATAAATGGGACTATATATTGTATCTAACGTACAAGTGGAGCTATTCTCCACGGCGGGTGAGGTGTACCCTCGTCTCAGTGTTGTTTGGTGCTCCCGCGGTTTACCGTGTGTTCATGGCACGATCTGGTGATGGAATAGAGGTTCGATTTCTCTACGTGTCTTTTTACAGGCTCGAATCGTCGATTGCCACGGCAGTCGATGCACGGGGTGGTTTTCGTTTAAATATCTTGGTCACTCCTTTACAGAATCGTGCGAGGATGCTTGGCTTTTTCGTGGGTAATTTTAAAAGAAGCGACGCGTCTTCTTCTTCGTCGCTTGGCACGTCTTCGATACTGAACATGTCTGCGAGCGATGCAGTCACGGGGTCCGGTTCGAAGTCGTCCATATATTTTTTTAGAGGTATTTAAGCTCCTTTTATATGACGTTAAAACAATGCGTGTCGTGTCAATTGACCCTGGAACCGTTAACTGTGGGTATGCCGTGTGGGAAGACGGCAAGTACGTCGACATTGGCAGTTACAACTTATTGGAGATGGTACCGAAGCAGAAACGCACCGATTACCCGTACGTAGCACGTCAATTCATAGAAAAAACACAACTGTTTGCGGGTGCGGATGTGGTGCTGATTGAAAATCAAATGCAGGCTAAGATGAAGATGATTGCGTGTGCCCTGCGATGTTTCATGTGGAAGAAGGCCGTTCCGATCAGTCCTCTAGCCGTCCGGAAGCATTTCGGCATCAGCAATGGCAACTATCGCAAGAACAAGAAAGATTCAAAATCCTTCGTGCATCGGTTTTTGACCCCATTACAAAGTGAGCGTATCAAAAAGACAAAGAAACAAGACGACGTAGCGGACGCAGTCATTCAACTACAATATCACCTGGACAAGATGAAAAAATGAATATAAAAGTAATAAATTTTATTCTAAATGGTAAACCGTCCGATGAGGTATGAAGTCGCCCAATCGTCGGAAGATGCGCCCGCTCAAAAACTAGAGCATCAGTTTGTGTGGGAGCCGGATTACTGCCCGTACGGCCTGTACGTATCCATTACTGGATGCGCAATCAGCACGTGCACCTTATTGATCTTGGTTGGATTTGTTGTATGGCAAATGACACGAGGTGGGTTGACACAATAAACGTTTTTGTTGTCATATTTATTCTTCCTGGCCATAGACACAAGAGAACGGACGATGGAAAATATGTTTGCAGTCGTCTGTGCTTCTCTTATCGGTGTCAGCGTGTTGTCGATCGTTTTGACGCAACTGTACCACCATTGCATCATTCCATGCCGAAAAGAGAAAAACGGAACGACGAACGCTGTATCGTACGGCGGTACCATCGATAACCCGTATAGTTTAATTTAATTGTTCTATTTATTTGACCACTGTATGTATCAACATGACCTCCTCGGAAGAAAAGCAGCCCATGACACTTCGAAACGAAATTCGATCTAATTTAGGACGTCGCTCCATGCTGTACCCATCGGAAGTGCTGTCTGATTTTATCAGCAAACGGCCGAGCGTGGACACCCCCGCGGGACAGGGTTCATTTAGCGAGGTGTGGGTGTACGATGATTACGCGTTGGCGTTGCAGAAAGAAATACCGTCGCACAAAACGATCTACTCTTTTACACAGAAATTTCTTAACTCGCAACATACGTACCACACGCTGGAATCGCTGGACCAAAAACATCAGTGTTTTTTGAATTATCCCATTGACGAAGTGTTGCTGATGAATCGTAAAGAGAAGCGCAAAGGGATTGAGATCGCAGCGACAAAGAAAGGACCCGTGGGCATGAACGGTCTGAACAAGGAACCAGGTACACGATGGTACGCGATTGAAAAGATGCGCCTATGTCCCGTGTACGATATTTACACTCCCATGGCCGTATGGTACGAGGGCAGTTACTTGTTGATGGAATTGAAAGCGCAACTTCGGGTCATTGCATCCGATGCCTTTGAAACGTATTCCCCTCGCATCAAGCGTTCGTTTTCGTTAAAAGTGCACAATGCAATTGGAAACCTCGTACGTTTGGGAGGATTGTACCTCGACCATTGTAGGCAGGCAGAAGCTCTGTTGATGGCACATAAGAAAACGCTGGAATCGCGTCCAAATCCACCGTTCCGAGCATCTGGCAATCCAAAATATGCCGGCCTGTCACCCATCGAACAAATGATACGCATCATATTGGAGGACAGCAAAGGACCCTTTCCACATTACTTGGACGATCTGATGCACATTGGATGCGCGTTGCACGCGGCACACGAGAAAGATGTTTACCATTTGGACATCAAACCTGAGAATATTTTTGTGTGCCATTGTGGAACGGCCGCTCTGGGCGATTGGGACTGGTCGACAAATTCAAAATCGTTCTCGATGGACCCAGAAAATAAGGGTTTTTTAAATGACCGTCAAATTGGAACCACGGTCGCATACAATCCGTACGCGACTTCATCGCATGTCGGCGATCCGTTGTGGTATGAGACGCTGTATGAGAATTACGACCGAACGATGAGTTGGTTTGACCGCGTACAACTTGAATACAGCGACTGGTACGCACTGGGCATTTGCATTGTACTGTTCTGGGCCATCGAGGAAGGGTTGGAAGTGGACATGGCACCCGAGATCTTTGATGTGTTACAAGAGCTACCGCGCAATACGAACAAGTTTAATACGTTTGGAAAGTTCGGACCCACCGCACAAGCAGCGTTGCAGACAGCCCCCAACGTTGTCAAAGCATTCTTGCAACTCATACGGCTTCGCGAACATCGAGACATCATTCGACTGAAAGGGTCCGAACAAAATCCGGCATGGGATGAAAACAGTTTCAACTTGTCGAAACGACATGTGGATTTATTTGACGAAGATGACTACCGTGCGAAACAGATCGCCATTAAACACGTTCGAGACGAATTAAAAGAGTTCGAGTTAGATCAGAGACAGTAATGTATATTAAAAATATGGAGATCGTTTACGTTTTAAATTTTCAAATATATTTTTCTCTATCTTGACAACACGCTTGCGGAACTCTGCTTCAAATGCCTTGTTCATTTTTAACGTATTTGCACGCGTTTTCTCGGCGTGGCACGATACGCACAAGGCACAAGTGTTGCCCCAGTCGTCCGCTCCCCCATGGCGGATTTCGACGATGTGGTCTATTTCAAAGTTTGGCGTCAATATCTTATCGCATAACGCGCATCGCCAGAGAGTTTTGTACGCAATTTCAATACGATGGCTTGTCGAATAGGCGCGGGCTGCCGGTTTGGGTGGTTCCTTGATAGGGTGACATGGGTAGCTTCGATTGTACCACTTTAAAAATCGTCGAAGACTCTCCTCTGCAATGTGCGTCTCGCTGACGGTCAGCTGCGAAGACGTCGCGTCTTGCATCTCCTGAATGAGCCAGAAGGTGTCGCGCTGCGCCGCGGTCTCCAAGTCCGACAAACGGTACATTCGACACCCATCGACGTCGACCACGTTCATTTGTAAGCCGATGCGACAATATTTATAGATCATTTTATTTTGAATGGTATAAATATTGGTGAGCAAGCAGTAGAAATGTGGACGTGGGTGTACGGTATCTTTATTAGCATGTACATGTTAATTCATGAGCTGAGTACGAATGTCTTCCTTCGGGTCTTGCCTCTCTGGATTGCATGCGTCGCTGGACTCGTGGCCGTCGTGTACCAATACAGCCAGGCGACCAAACTTCATTACACTGTCTACGTCACGTCCATCGGAGCATCCGTCGCATTGCTCACCACGTTAAGAGAGACCGGAATCATCGAGAACGTCACGTTTTTTATCGCCTGGCTCAATATCGTGGTCGTCGCCGTCACCGTAGTGTATCTTGTACAAAGTGGATGGTTGCTCGAAACGTCTTACATGAACGACGGGGACAAATGCTTGTACTACTCGTCGCTGTTGCTCAGCGTCGTGACGTACAGTCTGTTTTACGGCGTTGAGTACGAGGTGATTGAACCATGGATACCGCTGCTCATTTTCTTTGCATTGCTCATCGTTGAAGGGTTTATCATCAAACGCCTTTACACCGGCACCGAATTCACACGCGACGAATTCAATCGAGAAAAAGCAGCCGATCGAATGAACTACGTCGTGTGCATCTTTATCTTGTACGTCTGCGCCGTAGCACGGTACATATGGAACTTGACCGACGTCTTTTTGTACACCGCCGCGCTCATTGCATACACCGTGGGTGGTATGCGCATTGTATACATTGAACGGGAGTCTATGTGGGATATGACGTGTTTCGGGTTTAATCGGCACAAGTTGTTGACATCCAAGGAAGAACCTGAGATCCTATAAATTGAACATCTTCACCTTTACTGACATGAACGAAAGTGACGTCACTTGGGTGAATCTGAAAGTACTGGCAAAATTAGAGCCGTTTCAAAAATTAAATACGCGTCGGACGCATTTTCAATTGCAATCTTCCGCTATCCCATACATTCCAGAATTTGTAACTCGGTGGTGGGTCGGCAGTAATCGTGAATCCGATTACGTACGGTTGAAAGAATTGTACGCCGCCGCGGAAAAATTACTACACGATGATGCGCAACGGCAACGAATGATTGAACACTTGGAAGAAAGTTGCAAAGGCCTGATTGCGCTGCAGAAGACGTATGAAAACGACGCCACGACGAAAGCAAAAATTGACTGGTTATTGGACAGTGTACATAAAAACGTGCAAGACTACAAATTAATAGACTAAACGAACATAGATTAAAAATAGTTAAACTTTGATTATTTTACAATTTTAGTGTGCACGCCTGCAACTGTGCCGGTAGTGGGTCGAACACAGACATCTTATTTTTCGTTGCAGATTGTTTCATCTTGTCGGATGCATCAATGGTTGTTTTTTGTGCCAAAAACATCTTCAAGTCTTCGCGCAATTTTCCTTTCGTGGCTCGTGCCACTAAATATTCTTTCGATTTCGATTCGTACGCTCCTAAAAAATTCAGTGCTTCAAATACTTCCATTTCGTCCAAGCCACCTTCTTTCCGAAGTTTTCCATTGCTGGCTCGTTTCAAACGCTCGTTCACCATGATAGACTTGATCTTTTTTGCTGCCTCGGTTTCCGCCACTTCGGTCGGGCCGGGTTCTTTTGTCAAGGAAAGTTCTGCGTCTAGTTTTTGGATTTGAAATTCTAAAGATTCAAGTTTAAATTTGTCTAGGTTAGTCGATCGGACAGACTGTCTTATTTTTTCTTCCTTTTTCAGTTTTGCGTCAATCGCTTTTTCTTTTTCTCGTTCCAAGTAAGCGATTCGTTTGGCAGTGCGCGCATTGCGTTCCTCCACGTCTTCATGCACAATGTTCAAGTAATCATTCATGTTTCCTTCTGGGTCAATTTTTCCGTAAATATCACTTCGTATGGTACGAACTAATTTTCGCTGTACTTTGTTCGCGAGTTGGTCGGCTTGTTTTAAGGCCCCTTGTACTTTTGTAAACGCATCTACGGATTTATCTATGTCTTCACGTGTCACTAAATTTGAATGCTTGGCCACCTTGTACAAACAGCGTCTCACTATGGTCAATAGAATCGGCGTGGCTCCCAAGATGTTCAGAGCATTCCGTTCCAGCGATACGTACGTGCTTTTATTTTCTAATATTGCTAAGGCCTTGGCAGCCTTGTAACTAGTAGCACTCGCTGCTGTGGTGCTGACCGCTGTGCATAACCCACCAATAGCCCATGCAATCGGTCCAGCCCATGATGTGAGGGCTGTTAATTTTGCACAACCAGCAGCAACGGGTCCCATGGATGCAGTGCCGCCAACTTTAGCTCCAATAATTGCAGCTCGTTCGACTTCTTCCATCATTAATTTCTTAAATGGGTTGTAATCATCTGGAACGACAAAGTCTTTGTTTGAATACGTGACAACTTGAATCCATTTTTTGAAAAACTCATACACACCATTTTTAAATCGGATACAGAATTGAACAACGTCGCTGCTGACGGCACAAATTTGATCGTTCAGTGAAGAAGTAAAGGTACAGAGTGCAATCACCATCAACAACACGGCCGCGGCGATGTATATCCAGTTTGTTTTCATCCATTCCCAGACGCCTTTTCCCCATGATAAAACAGTTGACCCAACTGATTTCATATAACCAAGGAATGAGCTTCCGTATGACTTTGCCCACTGCCACCAATTCTTGGATCGTGAATTTTCAGTTTCGACCGTGACATGTTCATACACATCTGGATTATCTTCAAGCGTTTCTAAAATATGTTCCATGTCGGTCTTTTTGCCGGGTTGTTTGGGCAGCAATGATTTTCCCAATTTACCAAGCTCGTCCAAATCATTATTTGTTTCTGGTGATATGCCTTTTTTAAACCGCTGCCTTAATTGCTGTGTTTTTTCAGAGGAACTCACGATAGATGTCACCGACGTTTTTATTTTCTTACGATCCTCGTCACCGACGCCTGGCAAATTGTTTACTATACTGGCGATGTAATCGTATATGCCATCGGAACCACTGGCAATATAAACGTTGTCGTTTTTACGTGGCACTTCATTGAGAATGATGTTGTGTAGGCGATGTTGTTCATGACGATATGAGGTATACTTTGCATTAGATGGTTGTAAGAGATGATCGGACATCCGTTTGAATTGAAACCCATTTATTTTGTTTTGTTTGAGATATTGCTTAAATTGTACCATTTAGTAGTTATATTAAGTACGTTATATACTCTTTATTAATACATGTAACCACCGCTTTAAGAAAAAGACATATATATCAGTAATGTATATACACATGCGCCTATGTACATCTTTGCATGGATTGCCAACGTATTGGTTTTCACTTACAAACTACCACAAATGTACACGCTCTACAAGGCAAAAGACACGACTGGTCTGTCCCTATTTTCGCTCTGCATTCAGGTACTGAGCTACGTACTCTACATTATTCATGGCACTTTCATTCATGATCCGTCTATATCAGTAGGCATGATTCCACCATTGTGTCAGAATTTAATTTTGATTGGGATGTATTTGTATTATACCCACTGGAAAATTAACAAATCGATCGAATCAACATGAAGCAATCTAAAAAGATGAAGTATATTAGTATGGTATGTTGTATTGAAATGGCATCGAAAGACGAAACCGAAATATCGTTAAAAAAGACGTTGGAAGGTCATTCTCATTACGTGGAATCCGCGTCGTTTTCCCCGGATGGGCAACGGATCGCCTCTGGTTCGTATGATAAGACGGTGAAAGTATGGAGTGTGGAGAGCGGTGAATGTGTGATGACGTTGGAAGGTCATTCTAAGTGGGTGAATTCTGTGTCGTTTTCCCCGGATGGGCAATGGATCGCCTCTGGTTCGGCTGATGCGACAATAAAAGTATGGAGTGTGAAGAGCGGTGAATGTGTGAGGACGTTGAGAGGTCATTCTACAAATGTGAAATCTGTGTCGTTTTCCCCGGATAGTACGCTGATCGCCTCTGGTTCCGATGATGAGACGGTGAAAGTATGGAGTGTGGAGAGCGGCGAATGCGTGAGGACGATTAAACCTCATTTGTCTAGCGTGTATTCTTCGTTGGAAAATCCGGTGAAATCCGTGTCGTTTTCCCCGAATGGGCAATGGATCGCGTCTGTTTCTGAGTATAATACGGTGAAAGTATGGAGTGTGGAGAGCGGTGAATGTGTGACGACGTTGGAAGGTCATTCTAAGTGGGTGAATTCCGTGTCGTTTTCCCCAGATAGTACGTTGATCGCGTCTGGTTCGTTTGATAAGACGGCGAAAGTATGGAGTGTGGAGAGCGGTGAATGCGTGAGGAAGTTAGAAGGTCATTCTAGTGGTGTGGAATCCGTGTCGTTTTCCCCTGATGGACAATGGATCGCGTCTGGTTCTGGAGATACTACGGTGAAAGTATGGAGTGTGGAGAGCGGTGAATGCGTGATGACATTAAGAAATCATACTGATGGTGTAAGCTTTGTGTCGTTTTCCCCGGACGGGCAATGGATCGCCTCCGGTCACGTTCGCAATATCATACTATGGGATGTCAATGTCTTCTACAACTACCCATTCTTACGAGAACACGAGGTCGAGGGGGTCCAAATGACAGCGTATCAAGGTCCAAACTATATTCGGGTCAGCGTTTCTTCGTTTTCTCATCCTTTATTATTTGACGTGACAGTACGTAAAGATGGAACATACACCGCATCTTTTCCCGCCGACACGAGCATGTTTAACGATGGATTTACATTGCAAACGATGGTGGGTATTGAAGCGTGGGATAAATACGAGAAGCGATTATATAAAAACATAGCGGAGTTGGTAGTTGATTTTTTTAATAGTGTTACGGAGGAGGAAGAAGACAAGACCATGTCACGACCGGAAAAGAAACAAAGGATAGGTGTACAATCGCTGTTCGTACAATTAAAGTTTTAAGTAGATACTATAAATGTAAAAATAGCGAAGCGACAGAATTATCATTGCGTAATCTAAAAATATAATGTATATTAGTATGGTATGTTGTATTGAAATGGCATCGGAAGACGAAACTGAAGTCTCATTGGATATTGAAGAAAGGACGTTGAAAGGTCATTTAAATGATGTAAATTCCGTGTCGTTTTCCCCAGATAGTACGTTCATCGCCTCTGGTTCGGATGATGGTACGGTGAAAGTATGGAGAGTGGAGAACGGCGAATGCTTAAGGACGCTGGAAGGTCATTCGTATCGTGTTCTTTCCGTGTCGTTTTCCCCGGATAGTACGTTAATCGCGGCTGGTTTGTGGAACGAGAAAGTGAAAGTATGGAGTGTGGAGAGCGGTGAATGTGTAAAGACGTTGAAAGGTCATTCAAATATTGTGACTTCCGTGTCGTTTTCCTCTAATGGGCAATTGATTGCCTCTGGTTCGTGGGATAAGACGGTGAAAGTATGGAGTGTGGAGAGCGGTGAATGTGTGAGGACGTTGAAAGGTCATTCGTGGAATGTGAATTCCGTGTCGTTTTCCCCGGATGGGCAATGGATTGCCTCTGGTTCGAATGATAAGACGGTGAAAGTATGGAGTGTGGAGAGCGGTGAATGTGTGACGACGTTGAAAGGTCATTCGGATTGGGTGGTATCCGTGTCGTTTTCCCCGGATAGCACGTTAATCGCCTCTGCTTCGGCTGATACGACAATAAAAGTATGGAGTGTGAAGAGCGGTAAATACTTAGGGACGCTGGAAGGTCATTCGCATTTTGTGTGGTCCGTGTCGTTTTCCCCGAATAGCACGTTAATCGCCTCTGCTTCGGCTGATACGACAATAAAAGTATGGAGTGTGGAGAGTGGTGAATGTGTTAGGACGTTGGAAGGTCATTCGGATAGTGTGCTTTCCGTGTCGTCTTCCCCAGATGGGCAATGGATCGCCTCTGGTTCTAGGGATAATACGGTGAAAGTATGGGATGTCAATGTCTTCTACAACTACCTATTCTTACGAGAACACGAGGTCGAGGGGGTCCAAATGACAGCGTATCAAGGTCCAAACTATATTCGGGTCAGCATTTCTTCGCTTCCTCACCCTTTACTATTAAACGTGAAAGTGTACAAAAATGGAACCTATGAAGCATATTTTCCCGTCGAAACGAGCATTTTTAAGGATGAAAAACCATTGCAGAGCATGGTGGGTATTAAGGCGTGGGATAAATACAAAAAGCAATTATATAAAAACATAGCGGAGTTGGTAGTTGATTTTTTTAATAGTGTTACGGAAGAGGAAGAAGACGCGAGCATGTCACGACCGGAAAAGAAACAAAGGATAGGTGTACAATCGCTGTTCGTACAATTAAAGTTTTAAGTTGATACTATAAATGTATAGGAATATTACACTACGTATCCATGATAACAAAAGAAAAGTTGCGGCGTGCACGTGCCTATCGAGCCCGTTTTCAAATACTGGAGGACCGTGTTTTAAGAAATGCACGTAAACACTGGATACGCAGTATGTTTACAATTTCAAAGGAGACGAAATTTTGTACACGTTTACAAACTCGTCTAAGTATATCTTTGCTACTTCTGGATCCGATATTATATTGCAGTTTTCTAGATGATTCGTCGCCATGTTCGTCAGATTGAAAGACCCGGTCGATACCCAAAGAGGATCCCCGGTTTCGGACATACCGACTAAAAATTTGTGATGCATGAGACTTTTGTTGTACCCACGTCCACTACCGATGTATCGGATTGCGGTATCAACGTCTGACGATGTTTCATTTCTATAGACAGGTAATGTAGCGTATCGTTTTTTTATACTTTTTGCGGTGAGAATTTTATCGCGCGTGGTGACTATGCAAACGCCACGTAAATTATGCGCCATTGCATCGATGATAGTTTTGTTTGTGAACCAGGCACATGCACCCATGACGTAGAAAGTATCCGGTCTGCGAATATGACGGCAGATACCATTGACTATCGCGTTTCCGTTAAAGAATACCTTAATCTTTCCATCGGCGCACACTTTTTGCCTCTTGCGCGTGTCATCCTCGATGAGCGCGTTTAGATTGACCTTCTTGCGTTTTAAACGTCTCGACTCCATTTTTAAAACTATTCGGGCGGTATTTATAGTCTTCTTTACGGGTTTTGTCACTCGCTCTGCATGGAGATGAGGCATGTTTCTTATCCAATAACAACTCATCACAGTCTACACATGTCGACACAGTCGGCAATTGTGTGTACCGCTGATCGTGACGGTTGTTGGATACGTGTATGTATTTAAATTTTGAATGCATGAGAGGGTTCACCGTCCATACGATAACACTACGCGCTTCCATACTTAAATATTGAACCGTTCAGATTTTATACTGTCGTATTACTTATGCTCCGTATTTAAAGAGTTCGACCATTTGTCAACATGGGCGATTATTTAGATAGTAGTGGTGACTTGTCAGAGTTGTCGACTGCAGATGTAGATGATTTCGTCGTTACTCCCACGTGTCCCATTTGTCATAAAAATTATAGCAATCGTGTCGAACCGGTCGTAATCCACCCATGTGGCCATGGCGTGTGCGCAGAGTGCATGGATGCGCTTGAAGATAATGTGACGGACGGCAACTTCCCGTTGTGTCCATTGTGTAGACAGCCCGCACTGTCGAACGGTCCAAATTACGACCTTCGCGAAGTGACAAGCAACGTGTCCCCGTACGAGCGTTGTGGATTTTGGGAAAAGCAAATCTGCAACATGCGTAAATTACAGGGTCGTAAAATATCGTTTGCTCGGGAAATGCGTTTGTACGCAAAAGCTATCTGTGTGCGTCTCTCTTACGATGACGTATTTGTAAATATTAAAACTAGCGTATACGAATGGACCCGGGAAGAGCGTCAAGCAGTGGTGGCATTGAAGAATGCGTTGGTTCGTGCTGCACTGCAGAGTGACGATACTATTGAAACGTTGTCTAAGTGGGTGAATGTATTGTCGGTGACGGTCATTGTGGAAACGCACTTAATGCGATTCTTTTTAAAGTGGTATGAAACGAAAGAGTTTTTAAATGAAATTGGCGGGACATGGTTATTGGATGTGTTGACTCACCCGGTATAAATTGATATCTTGTACATAGTAAATATAATATGAACGTGTTTCGAGCGAATAACGATTCATCGGAAACTATCGATAATATTAAAAGCGAGTTGAACGCACTGGGGTCAAAAACAAATGAAGACATGTCGATTGATTTGGCGGGTCGTTGCCATAACAACGAAGGGTTTATTTTGCGCGTGGTGAACATGGAGCGTATCACGGACGCGTTGCTGACGGATTGGAGAGGCGTCTTAAAACGGAAAGGATTTTCACCAGACATACAATATGATTTTCAAGACGGTACCGTGGACATACGGTGCACGCGGGTGCAAGTCAAATCACCATGGAAGGCTCACCATGTTCAATTATTGGGCTATATAAGCTTGGCACTTCTCAGCATATACATGCTATGGTCCCGTCGCAATCTGCCGCACCCAAAGTAAGTAACATGCCCAAAAGTAATCTGCACGAAAACGACGCAAAGTTTATATCTGAATGTGTCAAGGTCATTAGTAATATTGATGGTGCGAATGAGATGAAGCTGCGCGTCCACGATCGGTTGCCGTCTGTCTTTTCTGTTTCGGTGACGCGACCTCCAAAGATGAGACCAGACGATTTACGTCAGTTGCAAATGTTGACAACACGGTTAAAGCGCATTCGATTCAATTTTTCATCGCACAAGTTGATCATTGAATGTTGGAAGCATAAGCGGGAACCTGTGGATAAAAAACGTCGTCGAGACGAAGACGACCTGTTTACGATACAGCCATTGCCAAAAAATTACAATCTTGACATGGTTGACAAAATGGATTTGAAACACGTGGAAGGAATTATTTCTTTTCTGGTCCAATATACGGATTTGGAATTCGACATTGACATCCACACGGACGTGTCCAATTACCGTTTAATGCTGTCTAATCTGGAAGTCTTTGAAATCAAATTGATTGAGAATCTCATCAAAAAGTATGGTGCGTTCATTTCCCAAATTTATTTTGATTTCCCAAAAGGGATTCTGGAGCTCGGTGTCCGACGGAACGACAGTCCACTGGAATCGATCACAACCGTGCGCCCTCGTAAAAAGGTAAAGTTATTAAAAGACGATTAAATATTATCCTTAAGTATATTATCCCAATCTTTCTTACACATTTGTATACGGTCATCTTTCCATTTCGTTCCAAGGTAATTTAAGATAGCCGACCCGCGTTGCCGTGGGTTTTGCATTATGAAGCACGTCAATTTGTATTTGTGTGCAATGGCAAACCCTTTCCGGATACGACTTTCGATGCCTCTGCTACTTTGCTTCCATTCGTTTTTTACTTTTTTTGAATCAAATGCGCGATCTTTTGGTAGCTTCAAAATGATCACAGGGTCCCAACTTCCCGCCGCACGCTTGGTGACACGCGGGCCACCGGCCAGTTGCGCATTGTGTTGTTGGAGTCGCTTGTTAAAATCCGAGACAACGCCGATGTAAGTATGTGTTTTGATGTCGGCTCGGTTGTGCGAAATTAAGTACATGTAAAGGTCTTTTGGCATTATAACATGTCGAACGGTATATATTTATATGTGTTTATATTTATGCGATGGATCAATCACGGGCGTACATGGATGTCCAGCCTAGTGCACCGAAACCGCTTACAGAGAGTCAGCGGAATGAAGTGCGTACCATGTTAAAACAACTGAGCGCAAGCTCCGCATCGAGACGGTCAAAGGTAGGAAATAAAAACCCACTCAGCCGTAAAAAGGCAAAAAAGGTGAAGCGTATAGACAATCCATTCGAAAGCATTGACGAGGGGAAAACCGTCGACGGGTTTACCGGTCTGTCGAGCGACTGTTGCATGTTGACGTTTGTTCAACGGTGTCGAATTGTCCTGCTACCGTATCATTACGACAAACTGACACAGACGTACGAAGAATGGTGCAAAATGATAGAACATTACTGTGGGTGCAAATTTTCCGTCATCGATAATGAGACACGGTCGCATCTGAAATTTATTGTCGAGGGCAACGCGCCGATCCGGTATTTACATGTGTATTTAGAATTAGAGGACGAAGCAGCGGAACGATACGGTCTGAGTAATTTTATATTTGCGACATGATTAATGGAACAATTCACTTCGGCAATTGGGGCACGTATTGTTTGATTTTAGCCACGTATCAATGCACGCTCGATGAAAGCAGTGATTGACAATCTCGCTACACGGCAACCGTCGAAACTCTTCCCCCGGTACTATGTTTTGCAAGCAGATCGAACATTCGCCCAGGTCTCCCTCCGCTTTGTACACGGGTATTGTATTTTCCACCGGGTGGACGTCCGCGTGGCGATTTGCAAGCGCGTGCTCAATGGTCTCGCGCAATGTATCGGCGGTTGGACGATGCTGATTGCGTCGACTGCTCGGATTAAAGATGTGGGTTCCACTCAACGCACGTAGCATGTGTTCGTGAAATTCTCCGATAGGTCGTTCGTCTAGTTCTAATACATATTGTCGTGAACTGCCTCGTTCCGACATAACAATTCTGGACATGTTTTTATTTACAAAATTATTTACGTTTATATACATGGGAAACACGATGCGTCTTGTATGCATTCACAAAGTGCGTCCTCTTCTTCCTCGTCGTCGTCTTCTTTATCCTCCTCGTCGTCTTCTTTTTTCGCTTTCTTGATGTATGGCTTCTTTATTTCTATCGGAACGCTTTGCGGTGCCGGCATAACTGCACCCCCGTCGTTCCCTACATTGACGGTGACACATTGGCCCATTCCGTATTTACATGATATGCCATGTCGCAATTTATACTCATGGCACACGACTTCGTTGAAATTGATCGGAAAAAATGCTACCATATTTGTCGTCTTTGTCTGGCGGCGCATCGCTGTCGCTCTCGCTCTCATCGCTCGTATGCGTGACCCGGTTCGCAGGACTGATGTCGCTTGATTTAGAATTCGCGAGGATTGGGCTCTTTGGTATGTTTAACGTTTTCTTCATCCCTAGTGGAGACTTGGATGGTTGCACGACACTGACCGTCAATTTGCACCCCATATGAAAAATAAGAAAATGAATATATAAGATACATAGTTACTTGTATTAATATGTTTCGATTCCTATTTGGAACTTTGGTAGGCGCATACGTCGCGCAGAATTACAAGATTCCAAACATTTACGATTCTCTCATTCACATTCAATCGTCTTTGGTAGATTACGAAAGATCTCTGTCAAAGGAGAAGGACAAATAACGCGCGTCGTCTCGACGCTTTGGTAGTACACGGCTTCGTTCAACTGAAGTAGTTTGGTATACAATGCTTGAAATTCTTCGGACGCATGATTCGTGTTGGCAAACGGCTGAAGGAGTGCAATACGCTCACCACAAGCATTGTCGTCCATCTCTTTGACAATGTTTAAGACATGTAGGCATTTGAGCCGCTGCGCCTCCGTGATATCGGCTTCTGAATGTTTCCATATATTCGATGCTGCGTCAAAACAATCGTATGCGCGCTTGACACACAATTGATTGCACGTTCCCTGCTGGATTTTCGCAAAATCGTTCACAGCCTCGTAGTAGTACGCTGCGTTCTTTAACATGTTGTAGATGTGGAAACGGTCTTGAAAGATGGGCAAATGCGTGATCGACGAATCTTCCCAGTTAAACGCTCCCATCGTGTTTAATGCATGTGTACTGAATGACACGGCCTGTGAATACAACTTGGCTTTACTTTTCAAATCATCGGTAGACCGTGCTTGCCGCGTGTACTCGTCGGCCAACAGCCGTTCTACATTAATTTTTTCGAACATCCAAGAACTGGACGCGTAGTTGTGCCAAGAAAACAATGGCTGGTACATCAGCCGTGTATGTTTTTGTTTCATCGTATCAATTAGTTTGCGAAACATATTGTAGTACACTGTTCCTAGCTTTGTGCAGTCACGCTTGTACTCCACGGCTTCTAACAGTTCCGATCGCTTCTGTGATATTTCGATAAGATACTCTGTATTAATTGTACCGTCTTGTATGATCTTTTCAAACAGTAAATACATTTATAATACGAATGATTTAATTTATAGTACACGTATCTCCTTCTACAATAGGGTTGTCTGATTTTAAATCGATGCCATTTTTTTTCGCAAGTGCTTCTATCTTCGACAATCGTGTTTCTAACATGGAGACCGTCATCTTTAAATCTAATACTTTCGATTCGAGAATGTCAAATTGATTGACCAAGTTTTCTTCAAAGTCAGCCGTGTTATTCAATACTGACATGCAAACTTTCTAGAACTTGAGTCCATCTTATATACGTGGCAACGCACATCACTTGCATCAAACATCTACACCCACCTTCTTTTCTTGTTCGCTCTGTCGATAACAGTTGATGTAGGCTCGATATTCGACTTCTGTGACGGGCAACGGTAAGTTAGAAAAGGGATGCTTTTCGCGTGTCAGAATGTAATCCATGCAAGCACATTGTTTACGATGACAAGGGCGAAAATGTGCATATCGTATGCTATTTTTTATTTGCCGAAAAAACATTTACAACATAACTTACGTACTTTTATAGATCACATGCATACTCGTGTGGATGATTTTTTGAACAGCGACGGCACATGTAAAACTGCACGGGTGGGACACATGCGTCGTACGTTGCCATGCGGGCACAAGGACGATCGCTTGCAAATTGACCGTCCACGTAGGTGAGTTGCGATCGTTGTCCAAGTAATATTTCTACGGCACGAAGCTTTTCTTTGTAATATGCGATTTCACGGTTTAATGCCGTCTTCATGTCATTGTACTGGTCTTTAAGGTCATTAACAATCTCTAAATACTCGCCTTCGTTCATGAATGATACTATAAATACGCGTACATGGTTAATTTATACGTGCAAACGAATTATGGGCAGTAAAATATGTTTAGGACGCGAGGAAAGCGAAGAGCAGCGTACCATCAATGTTTCCGAACTGTTTGTTGGGTCCGTTGTTAGTCGAAAGAGGAGACGGCCTCGATCGAAAAGATTGTGGCGCGATAGAGTGGTTCGAGGGCCGCGTCCTCTTAACTTGCGTAAAAGTCAATGCTCTTCATGACAGGATTGCCGCACGTCTCGCCTGGACGAAAGATCGCCAGCAACACTGGAAATGGACATTTTCTCGTGTAGCCTTTAAAGATAATGCCTTGTTTCACCATGCGAACTTCATTTGCATACTGTACGATATAGTCGTGAAACCAATTGCACCCAGTACGGCTTGGAAGTAAGCAGACGATCGTTTTTCCCTCTTCGCGTTCCTCGATCACTTTTTCCAACCACACGCTTATATTGTTGAACGGTGGATTGCAGTAATTGACTTGCTCTGAACTCCATGAAATTTTTAGACCGTCTTTTGTAGGCATAGGAGGGCATGGGTCAAACAGAGGTCCAAATTCTTTCGACAATGCGTCCATGATTTCATCCGGGGTTTCCGCAAACTGATTGGTCGTTTCCTTGTTAGGCATAATCACGGATTGGTATGTACTCATAATTGTTGTATGTAAAACGTCAGTAATATATACTCCGTAAATAAATTAGGGTTATAAATTACATTCCACTACGGTCCCGTGCTTCGAATCATACTGTAAAGTCGATTGGGCGTGACAGCGCTTGGGTTTGTATCCTTAAACATGTCAATGTGCTGCAATGCACATACCATCTGCTGCGAACAAAAGTACGTGGGATACTCGATTTGTGAATTTCGTAAGGGAAACCAATAACTCAATGCACCGGCGTAATCGTAATGTTTTTTGTACTGGTTCAGCAAAAACTGCGCAACTTTGAATTCCTGTTCCTTGGTTGTTTGTATGGTGACTAGCTCAAACTGACGGCCGTCCGGGTAGCGATAGAACGGGTTATTGTGTTGCCGCTTCAACATTCGATACGAAGTGGTGTCTCCCCATAACAAATAAAAGCAAATGTGGATTTCTCCGTCTTCCAAGTAACGCGTGTAGTTTGATCGCAAACGTTCATGCCCTTCCAAAGAGCTGAAAAATTCGCTAGCTGTTTCTTCGTCCCATGTCATGACAAATTCCGAATGACAAAAATCACCGCCAGTCACCTTTGCAGCAAGTCGGTTAAACCAGTTGTCGAACAATCCGACGGGTCGAGCGAAGGAACCAGACAACATATTTGCGTACTATATAACAGACATTTATAGGCACAATATACGATGAATTACATTTCGTTCCTTTTTGCCATCACCGTCATTACGACGACGATTGCCATGCATACCATGGACACGCCCAAGGAAATGCCGCAATGGTTTATCGACTACAAGCAGACGCATCATAAGAAGTACAGCCTTTTAGAAGAACAGACTGCGTTTAAACTCTTGCAGACGCGTCAACACCTTATTGAATCGCTTGAACCAGACGGTGTCACCTTAAGTTTGCATGCCGACTCGGACCGAAACATGACGGCCGTCAATCCACACCTCGCCAAACCAAGACGAAGGTGGACGGAATGGTACAGCAACCGTTTGAAAAGCACGCCGATTCCGTCTAGTTTTGATTGGCGCCAGCATCACTACGTCACGTCACCTAGGAGACAGGGTCGCTGTGGTGGATGTTACGCGTTTGCGGCGGTCGAACATTTAGAATTTTGGTACAAGAAGAAGACCGGGAAATTAAAAAAGTTGAGTGTTCAGCAAGCCATGGATTGCTCCGCGCCGGAATCGGACGGCTGCGATGGAGGATTGATGGAAGACGTCTACTACCATTCGTATTGGAATCCCATTGGCCCAGCCACGTTTGACGAGTGGACCGGGAAAGACGGCCAGTGCAAGGTGCGACGCTCTCATCCACACGTGCGTGTTCATTCGTACGAAAGTATGAGCAGCGAAAACAACGATCCCGTCGAGGCACACTTGGCACACAACGTGTACCACTATGGGCCCATACCCATTGCCATCGATGCATCGTCGAACGTATTCGAGAATTACCACAGTGGCATAGTGAAGGAAGAACACTGCGGCACGGAAGTCGACCACGCAGTTCTTGTTGTGGGCTACACGCCGACTTATTGGATCATAAAAAATAGCTGGGGTCAATCATGGGGAGAAGACGGTTACGTGCGCATTGAACGCGGGAAAAATGCATGTGGCATCGACACGTACGCAAGCTTTGCCACGTCCGTCAGCGTGTGACGTATAAATATACAGTCGACGCTACGGCATGACCATGGTTGAAGAGATTGTTTGGTTTTTTGTGTGGTTGCTCCTACTGTACTTGGTACATTACCAATTTAAAGTATGTATCCCCGTCACCTTGTTCGTGTTAAAATTTATGGAAAGCCTCTTGCTGCTGTTTTTATTAAAACTGTTCGTCTTCTTCCAAATCCACGGCGACGGCGTCACTTTAGCGACGGTCACTAATGTGACGTCAACATTCATCCATGCCGCGAAAACGCACATGGCCAAAATGGATCTGTAGCACATTAGAGATCGTCCTTAAAGTGAATGTCCGCGTAAATGGCATCGTCGCTCAGCACTTCGTCGAAGGAGGGACGGTCGCAGACGTCATCAAATTGACGTTCGCTCTCGTGGGAGAACCAAGTGACGACTTCGTTGAAATCAAACGTTTGTTTGCGCTCTTTGATACGATTGGATATACGCTTGAAACGTGTTTGGAACGACGTGTCGACCAGCACCACTTTAAAGTCCAAATTCTTCAATGCGATAACTTCGTTGATGTACCGTATGTCGTCGATGATGATGGACGTCGTTTTCGGCAGCTCCTCAATTTGTTTACGCAGTAGATTGACCCATATTTCTGGGTCAATTTGCCGACCAACCCAACCAATGTGCTGACACCCGCTGCGACAATTGAATTGATCGCTGACCATGGCAAATTTTTTGATAGCCGCACCCAAACTTAAAATACGCACATCATGGTCGTATTTCTCTCGAAGAATCTTCGCCACCTTTTCGGCTTGGAACGACTTTCCACTGCCCATTTTGCCAGCAAACGCAATGCGTTGCGGTTCAATGGATTGAATCATTTCTTCGGGTGGAGTGGTCATGACAGACATGTTTTGTAGACGTGTATGTGAAAATCACCGTTTGACAAACTCTTCCACGCACGAGTGTCAGTGTCGAGCAAAACATGTCTGTTTGAATTGTGCACGTAATAATAAAAAGATAGTGTATGAAGAATACTGTAAATGTATACTTATTTTGAAAACCAGTACGGTTTGTCACTGTGTGTCCATGCCATCTTAAACTTATCCTGTTTTGTCATGTAATATTTTTGATATGACAGCACGGCATTGTAGTTGCCATTCTCGTCGTGAACATAACTGTCTTCGTCCATGCACAACGGAAAATAATCAAATTGTGTGGGGATGCCTTCCTTTGCATATACCCACTCTTTCGTTTTCTTCTTGATGGGTGGATCCTCCAGCGTTTTTGTTGGGTACCCCCACCGGTAGAGTCGGTCGATGTGCGCTTCCGTTTTGTGAATCTTTCCATAACGGTGCGTATATTCTTTGCACAACAGTTTGCCGTACATGCACGTCCACGTGTAGTGGTACACGGAATCGCGCGCCCAGATTGAAACGGGATGATTGCTGTGTGTTTTTTTGTACGCGGGCAAATCGGACAAAGTCGGGTCGTCTGGCAGACCGTGCCGTACATGCCATACGCTGTACAATATTTGGGCTGTCTCCAAAATCATCTTCACCACGTGCTTATCGCACAGGTCTTGCACGGCTTCGGGCGCACTTAGCGCAATTAAAAACAGATTCATATTTGATAAAAAAATTGTTTGCTACAAGGTACGATGAGAAACATGCATGGAATGTGCACAAGGTATGTGCGTCGTGACATGGGTGATGCCATTGCGCACCATTGTGATAACTTGGGTGTGCGTGATGCCGGTGCATGGTGATGTGCGTGATATGTACTCCAAATCAGTGGACATAAATTGGCGTACAAATAATTCAGTGCTGTGACGATGTACAATGGCTCTACAATGCTATGCACATATTTCATTATTACGTGCACCACTGACGAATATGTGCGTGTCCCAAGTACCTGCACGCGTACCAACTTCTAATTTGGGGTATATAAGTCCCCCTGGGCGCTAAGAAAGACACAATCATGATTAAATTTACCTGTCTCAACGCCAGAAAAAAGTCAATTGCCATCGAAAAGAAGGATGGCACCCTCATCGCTGACGGCAACACACTTCAAAACATCGAGACCATTTACATATTTCCTTGTACACTTTCCATAGGGGACTGTGAAGTTGTTATTTCCTGTCGTGATGCGACGCACATCAACAATAAGACAGAAGTGTATTTGCGTCGAAATTGGTGCAATCAACCATTGGGGAAGTTTACCGACGACGAAGACGATAAATCCGTCGCACATTTGAATGAATCGATCGTCAACTTGTTTGATGGACAGAATATTGTGACGCTGTCGGAATCGTTCGAAGGCCGTGTGGAAAAAACGTTTGACATGTCGAACGTATACGTGACGGATACACACATTGTCTCACCGAACGCAAAGACCATCCTACCATTGAAATCTTGTGATGCAGTCTTCTTGGAACGCGTAACGTCGTACACAAGAACGTTCGACGTGACATTTATCTGCGGCGAAAAAACATTTACGATTGGATCTGTGCAACGGAAAATGTACTTGCAATTTGTCAAGAACGCATTGAAACAGTATGGAGTGTACGAGACTGGACCGGACCCGATCCCATGGCCGCAAATGATGCGACGCAAATCCAAGGACAATCTCACATGGAAACAAATGCACGACATGATAACGCGCAGCGACAACACCAGCGATGAAGACGAAAGCGAATGGGAAGAAGGCGACACTGACTGCGAAGAAGAACATTCGAGCGAGGAAGACGAGGTCGATTATCCCACTGGCGAAGAAGACGAGTCAGATGCGTACAATTCGTGTTCATCGACAGACGATGATTATTGCTTGGAAGGCAACGAAGACTACGATGCGTACGAAGCACGCCAAACGTCAAAACGACGTAAACTGATCGCGGACGATACACGGGTAGACGCCGTAGTAAAACAAGCACTGCACGACATGGTGGCGGAGGTAGAAAAAGTTAAATAATACATACATTACTTTACATGATGATATAGGTTGTACGTGCATCTTCGACAAATTCCTGCAAACTGGTGTAGATGCCATTGAACCAGTTGTTGCACATTTTTGGAATTTCCACAGAATAATACTTTCGAAACTTGACCGGATCGACGCGTGGGGTCGGCTCCACCAGCGTGCGTGCATATTCCGGAGTCAAGTACAGTCCAAATAGCAGATAAGCATGTTTTGCAATACGAGCGTCCGAACGGATGGTCCTATCAGTTAACTTACGGTATGTCGTAGACAAGTTTGAAATTTTCGACACCGTTAGCTCATGAATCTCCTGGAGCATTTTGTCCAGTTCGGACGTGTCCCGCGAGAAAAACGCTTTGTAGATGACGTCTGCTTCCATGCGTTGCATGTCATGCATTTGACAAATGTCGTACATTGATTTTTCCATGGTGGTTTGTATTTGCACCATTCGGGATATACATAAATACCGAACGGTTTTGCTGTATGTGTAAAGAAGTGTGCGCCCGAAAAAAATACACGTAATATTAAAATACACGTAATAATAAAATACACGTCATATTATTATGCATTCGTACGCTTCCCGCACACCCATACCGTTGGTAGTTTTTACATTCCAGTATGTTACAAATACATCATGGAAGCTCAAATCAGAAACGCCAAAGAGTTCACGTCTCTCCTAACAACTTTGTCGTTGTTTGACGCCACTTTCAACGTGGAATGTTCAACCGAAGGGTTGTATATCTTCTGTTTGGCCGGCACAAAAACCAGTATTGCCACAGTACGTCTTTCACCGAATTATTTTGAATCATACCAATATCGATCAGATGTACCGGTCATTCAACTGGGCATCAGCACGTCCATCATTCTACAGATCCTCCGTGGAACGTCAAGCAGCGACGAAGTAAGTCTTTCTGTCGGCGACTGTGCATCGCCCGATAATGTGGTCGTCGGCATCCAGCGGTCTGATCGACATCTCTCGTACACGGTGAAGCTTCTGCACATCACGAACGAAGAAAAATTGGAAATACCGCCCATGGAACCCAACGTGAGCATTGAGGTTCGCTCCGACATGCTCAAGGCATTCAAGAAAGAGATCACGGACTGCACGGGTGCCAGTGTGGTGTTTACCCCGACGCAAACGTCCATGATTGTCAACAGTACCGGGGACAACGGGTCCGTCAAGGTGACCGTCCCTGAAGGTGACAAATTGAGAATCATCCTCTTTGCAAATCCACTGCCTATGTCGCTGGGATCAAACACGATGAACGTCATCAGTCAGTTGGCAAACTTGGCCACCAACGTCACCCTTGGATGGACCAACGGTACGCCGGCACATTTCAACGTACCCTTGGGCGACTTCGATGCTGGAAAGCTGGACATTTGGTTTGCTCCGTTGCTGGAGGACGAAGTCGGGACCAACTGATAAACAATTTTGCACGGCACTATATATATCGGTCGGCGAGATTGTAAAATGTCACGTGCCGTAACAAACGAGAGCGACAGTGACGACGACACCACTGCTTTGGAAATTGAACATGACGACAGCAACATTAAGCGAAATCATAATTTGGAAAAACGGTCACTCTTGAGCGAGGACCAGAAGAAAGTGATGAAATCGCCTAGTTGTCGGGTCATGCTCTGCAAAGCACTCATTATCGCGACGGCCGGTGTATTGTTCATTCTGATGATGGTAGAATTGTGGTCGGACTACGGTACGGTCATATCGACGCAGACTTTGTTTCCACCAAAGATACACAATATTTTCGAAACATGCGGAGAGAGTCCTTCTCAACAGTCACAGTTGACAAAATATTATAACCCGATGGATTGTACATGGAATTACGACGAGAATACCACCACGACGGACTTGACGTGCAAGGGCAACCTACCAGTGCATCCGATGGTACAAGTGGACGGTCCACCACATTACGATAACATCACGATTGCGACCGATCAATTGTGCATCACATGGGAACAGAGACAAGTGACCGACTGCACACGATTACTTATTTGGAGTATATAAATTATTACATTTAAGTACAAGAATACCGTATGAATATCCCACTAAGTAATAAACAAATTTACATCGCAGTAGCATCACTCGCAGTTGCCGTAGTCTCGTACATGGCCGTCACGGACGTTTTTGATTTTAACAAACGTGGCGAAGAAGACGAGCCTACACCTTAGGCAGCTTCACCAAATGTGTAAATAGATCGATGCGGTGCATCAATTCGTTTGACTTTTTTTCAATCACGACGTTGTCGCGGGTCGCATCAAACGTACGGAAGCGTGTCAAGTATCCACTACGGTGAGCTTCGTACCGTAATTTCGCACGTTCGATCGCAGTCTGCAACTCATTCAGTCCGTTCTTCACATCACACAATGCTTCGAAAGCCGGATGGTCCTTGTCTAAATGTTCATAGGTTTTCAGCATGGCACATATGCTTTTTACAGTATGTAGTTCTTTTATCTCTGGATGCGCGTTCGAGTTAAGGATCCAGTCGATGGAAGCATTGGCAGAGCGAACGAGCACGTGGCTGCCCACCCAGTAGGCCGCTGCAGAACCGCCGACATAGTACAGCAACGCTGCCATTCTACCTTATTTCATGTACATAATTTATAATCTTTTAAACTATTCGTACGCGTACTTTACACTATTAATCAACATTCACTATCTATCACTGCGTACATACGTAAATAAGTATATATTCCCTTCGGTCACCTTCGTTGCCAGTATGTCTTGCAGACGCGTACCTTCTGCACGTATACATTCGGGACGATCGCCGAACAACATGAGCACGCTGTTCTCCATCGCACGGTACACGATACATAGCACGTTGTCTGGGTTGGCACGGCACAGCTGCACCGTCGCACGTAAGGTTTTGTGATCGAGCTGGTCATTGTATACTGCATGCATGATATTCTCGTACGTAGCATCGCTTTTAATAGCAATGACGCTCCGTGGCTTTCCTCGAATAAAGTCTAAATCCATCATACATAGTGTCAAGACATGCTTAAATACTTTCATATGAACTACAACTTTAACTTGAACTCGGTCACGGTCGATGTCCCACTGTCGAAGAGCGTGTGGTTTTTGACGGGGTTCATGTCGAGCATACTCGTATACCGTCCATGGCTGGGGGATAAAATTCGTATGGTGAGATCTTTAAACGTAAACTTTCCACATGCATTCTTTGTAAACGTGTCAAAGGGCGTGTTGCACAAGTTGGCAAGGTCGTGCAAATCGTTCTGTAGCTGTTCCAACATTAGATCCGACATCATTCGTGCCGATTCGTGCAAAAATTTGTTCGACAGAGACGGAATGTTCATTTTTGTGAACAGGCGAACTTCGTGAATGGGATAACAGACGAGGACATCGACGTGCTTTTTTCCAGGCGTGCGAGAGACCCAATCTTTGATTTCTTGCGTTGGAATGATGTGGCGCATGCCACCGTCTTGGTAATGGTCGCCCCGCATCTCCACCTCCGGCAGAATCGCCGGGACAGACGCACTTGCAAGGGCCACCAATCCCATGTCGACGTTCTTCTCGGTGGAACAAAAGGATTCGTACCGATACTTTGTTTTGTTGTACGTGCCCAAATGCAGCGGACGGACAATCTTGGAAGGATCGAACCATTCGGACAGCACACGTTTCATCTTAATGTTGTTGTACAGTGAATTATGAAACAAATATGCATCGATGGTGTTCATGAACGATCCACCCCATACCCATGGACTCACAACGTTAAAATCACCTTTGAAAAACGCCTCCCGCAGTCGCGTCAACATGGGGACGAATGTCTCTGCCGTGGTCTGCGAGACGTACGCGGCACAAAAGCCACCCGCCGATATTCCGGCAACTTCAGACCACTCGATATTACGAGGGTTGTGTTCGTGCAGTTGCAAAAGCATGCCGATCAAAATGATACCGCGATCGCCACCGCCTGAACATGCTAGAAATCGCTTGGTCATTTAGTGAAAACATGCAAGGTACATATAGGCAACAAAAATTGTTGGGGGTATATAAAGAGTGGACAGCATCATGCAAACGATGCGCTGTTTCATTATTTTCATCCTCACCGTGTCCATTGCACGTGGCCAGGACATGACCAACGTAAAATTGAAAACGTCCACGGCCATGAACGGCAATACATTCGACAACATGATTGCCAATACCAGCTGCATGGTCTTGTTTTGGTCGTCAAATGACAGTCCCAGTCGACTGTTCAAGCGTACACAGTGGGATATGCTGGCGTCGGAGAAACACAAACATCTCAACTCAAAAGACGACGTCCTCGTTGGTGAAATTGATTGCGGCGATACGCGAAACGTGCCCTTCTGCCGCGCGTTCGTTGCGTTTGACGTCACCAAATTGACCTATCCCTATATTGGACTATCGTACTTCAACGAATCCTTTCGAAAGTACAACGGGTCCATGGAATACCCAAACTTGGTAGAATTCTTCCGCACCTACTTTAATCGCGATTGTCACAGCAACCGTACGTACTGCACCGAAGAGGAGCTGGGTCTTTTGGATGAATGGTCCAAGTTGACGATCGTGGAAAAAATAAAAATTCATCGGAGTCTTCTCATCGCTACCGATCAACTTGTCGCAAACTTCACGCGGTGGTCCACCGAAGTCAAGGAAAACGTCGCACGCGTCCAAGAAGACGTGCAAGAGAACGTCAACGAAGCCGACCGACGGGCCAAGCTGCTACGAAGTGTGATCATGGGCCATCCACTAGACACGGTGCTTGAAGCCCTCGAAGAGATAGACAACGTGACAAACATTACGGACGTGATACGAAGAGAAGTGCAAAGCGAAAGCATTCGATCCTAATATTACATACCTGCATTAATTGTTGTACATCACATATGCATTATACACGTTTACGTTTCCGACTGCCGGCGGCATCACGTACCAATTCAATATGGTTGTCAAACATGGCCATGTCCCGATGCATGGAATTCGTGTGCGACACGATCAAGGTGACGTCCGTGTGCTTCCGGACCATCTCCATCATGGCTTTCACCCCGCTCGCATCGACGTACGTGTCTGGCTCGTCCAATATCAACAGATTACTCGACCAACCGTACGTGTCTTGCAGCAATCGACGGTATGCTAAAAAGCATGCGATCTGCAACCGTTGAAATTCGCCACCCGATAACGCGCTCAATGCTTTTCCATCAAACGTCTTCACCAACTTTTCTTTTGCCGATACACTTATTTTAAACGAACGATCGTTCGTGATGGCATGGATCAACCCCACCAAATGCTTCGACGTCGATTCCAGCAAAAACGATTGGATGCCACATGGACCAAGGTGCGAACATAACGTCGTCGTCCACGTTTGGCGCTCCACTTCCGTCGCGCGCTGCGCTTCCATGTCCTGGCACGTCTTTTTCAACGTATCGAGCATCGTCAGGTCGTCAGACACGTTAAACGGACACTTGGCAGTCTGGTGGTGCGACTGTTCCTGTTGCAGACGTGCAAGACGATCACGGTCACGTTCGTACGCAACGACGTCTTTGTTTGCGATCTCCGCATCGTTTATTCGACGGGACAGGTCCGCAATGTCAGACGCCAATTGGTCCAGTTGAACTTTCGTCTCTTCTTCTTTCTTTTGTGTCCACTCCATTTCGTCCTTGTCGCGCTGCGCAGTCAAATCGTCCATCGGTTCAATACGTGCCGCCAACTCATTCTTACGCAATTGGACTTGTTCCGGTGAAATCTTTGACAAACACACGTCGCACACGTCACCGTCGGCCTTGACTTTCTTCAACTGTGTCTGCACCAGCTTGTTGTTGGCTTCGCGTCGGCACCATTCTTGCATCCATTCGACCGGTGGACGGTACGTGTGTCGTTGGTTCGTCAGAACTTTCTTAGATTTTTGCTTCGTCGCCACCAACTGACGCAATGCGTCCACATCGATGCGGACCGGTGCCGTTTCTGGAATCACAATGGCCTGCAACTCTTCTTCCAATCGCAAAATTTCACGAGCGTTGTCTGCGTGCCACTCGTCAATGCGTGCCTTCTTTGTCCCAATCAGCGCGTTCTGACGACGGACACGGTTCATGCATTCCTCAATACGCACGTTCCAACGGTCCACATTTCGCTGCGATTCCTTCGCTTCCGACTTGCAGTACGTGTGCAACGTCTTCCAGTAGTCAATGTTTGCTATCATGGCCAGCTCGTTCTTGCTCGACACGTCCGACGAGTCTAAGAACTTAGGACTGTTCCGTTGCGTCCAAACCGTCGTACGTGTGATGTAATCGTACAGCGTGGAGGCCGGGGAGCTGTCCTCGCGAAGGCCAAAGACACGGCGGTTGATCTGGTGCTGCGTCAACTTGGTCGTGTTGTTCCCCATGTCAGCCCCGTTCATGTGAAACATCAACGTGTGCGTTCCCTTCGTACCGTCCAACGTCATGTTCCTTGATATGGTAAACTCAATGCCGTTCACCGTGCCGTTCAAGATCACAAATGTCGACGACTTTTCGTACGAGATGATCCCGTTCGTCACCTTCGCATTCGCGCCGAAACGAGGGTCCGTATGACCCGTGCACACCCACAGGAACGCGCCGCTCGTGTACAAAGATTTTCCCACGCCGTTCGAATCCGTACCGTCTTTGCCATGGTATGAACCCGTGATCAGCGTCATTCCATCCTCCAGTGCAATGTTGTGCTCGCCGACGAACGGTCCAAAATTGCCGATTTTCATCCGGTCGAACGTCACTTTGGTGACGTCCCTTAGGGGAGGCTTGTACGTGCGGACGGCATCGTGCGAAAACAAATGCTTCATCGACATGTCCAACATTGCATACTGGTTCACCGCGTGCAAGTACCGCTTCCACAATTCCACCGGGTCGTCGTCGACATTCTCCAATCGTGGCGCCACGTCGCACGGTGGAATAAACTTCTTCACGTCCACGACCACGCCCAACTCTTGCAACCGCGACAAAGTCCCGACATGGACTCCTTCGACTGTCTCAATCACGACACGGTCGCCTTTTTTCAACGGTTTCTCCAAGAGAAAGCTCAAGTCCGTCACATCATGCGTGACTTTGTACTGCTTTCTGCCCACGTCGATCGGTATGCGCTCGACCAACGATCCATCGCCGCAATCGACCACGCACAGGCTCTTCTCGTCGCCCGCTTCGTTCAAATGCACTTGGTACGGCGACCCAATGTACGTGATATTGCCGTACGACGACGCAGTGTGATAGTGACCACTGTAAGTAGGTACGGGGTAGTCTTCTTTGGAACACCCGCGCGAGGAGAGGCGGTGGTTGTTCATGCTGGCCCCCACCGTGTCCAAATGACCAAAGATCACTTTTAGACGCTGCTTGTCCGTCTCTTGGATCGTTTTTTTAATGATTTCGTAGTCTTTTCGATAGGGTAAAAAGAGTGCGCCGTCGAGCAACTGCGGGTCGTTGTACACGCGTATGTTGTTGATGTCCTTAAATGCTTCCAGTCCAGACTCATTCTCGGCCGAATCAAAGTAATCGTGATTACCTGGTATCATGATGGTGTCTACCGTCCATGTTTCCTTAAAAAAGCGTATCATTTCATTAAGCAAGTCAACCGGTAGTGTTCCTCTCCTGTACACATGGTCCCAAAAATCGCCTAAAAACAAGACACGGAGACCTTTTTGGATGGCCGTCGCATGAATGAACTGCAACACTTGAAAACATTGCTCGCGTGTTTCGTGCGAGTAGTGAAGGTCCGAAAACAAAAGACACTGCATGTCGTTTTGTAACAGAAGCGTTTAGGCAAACTTTAAATACGTGCGCGTCTGGACGACCGCAATCATGTGGCACGTCACATTGATTTAAACCATATATTATATAGGACAATTAAGTACATAAATTTGTATTATTATTACCTTTATTTTAATATTACGTGCACGCACGTCGAGCGCAACATCCTCTCCACCCAAGACCCGGCGGACCGTATAAAGGCCATCGACACAGTGTAGCAAAGACACGATGGAGTTTGCAAAGCAAGCCGACGCCTTCGCCAATGCAAAAGTTGGCGACCATTTCTTCGCGTACGAGGTCAATCCACGGAAACGCGTCTTTCTTTCCTGTTCAAATCAATACTATTGGGACAATTATTTGAACAAGGGCAGACTATACGGATATGAAATCATACGCGAAAATGCGCCGTGTCACCTGTACATCGACTTGGACGTCAATCGTGAAGAATACCCCAACATTGCCGTCGAACAGATATGGATGGACATCGAAAAACACATTGATCAAATATTCGACTTTGCCATGCGCATACCTCCTAAAGACATTACCAAACGGATCATGCACTCGACCAACGCCAGCAAAGGGTCGATGCATATCATATACAACATCGACGGATACCTTTTCAAGAACAACGCGCACGTAGGAGCATTCATGCAATCGTTGCGAGAATATGTAAACCAACACGATCGGGCACTGGACTGTGTCTTTGAAAAAGGATTCGTCGACATGGGAATCTACACGCGCAACCGACAATTTCGCATGCTCGGATGCTGCAAGTACAACACGGACCGCGTCCTAAATGACAACGAACCGCTCACGAAAGAACGCTGGGAACAGTGCAAAGTGCAGCCGTTGCACACGACGGAAGAATTAATAGACATGGAAACGACCGGCATGAAAGTGTCGTACACGAATTCCAGCCAAGGGGTGACCGGGTTCATACCCGATTGTCTGAAACCCATCCTGCGCGAAATCGAGTCCGTACACGACACAAAGGTCACACGCGTTCACGCATTTCCATTGTCGCTCACGTTCGCGTGCAACTTGCGGTCCAAACTCTGTCCGTTTCTTAAACGCGTCCATACCAAAAACACACTCTACGCGATTATCAACTTGAATAAAATGGAATATCGAATCAAATGCCACAGCACCAAATGCAAAGGTGCCGAAACGGACAGCTGCTCTTTTGGAGACGACATGCGACGCAATGCAGAAGATTTCATGTCCTCGACGGTGACCGTGCCCACAATACGGTACGATTAACTCGTGTCGAGCGTTTCCACCGTCTCGACAAAATGCGTGTATAATGCCACCGGAACCGTGCTCGACAAGACCTTTTCCAACAACTTCCCCGTCGTAAACATATGAGGAATGTACCAATCCTGTTCTAACAACCAGTTCTTAATGTAACGATCGATGAAATCCGTAAAGTGACGTAGCTTAAAGTACGCATGGCATATTTTTTGGTACTTTTTTTGTATGCACACGTGTTGCATGGACTGCTTCCCATATATTAACACTTGCACGCCCGCAGTGGGACGCTGGATCTTCTTTCCATCAATAACGCAAGACGATCCGACCGGGACCGAGTTCACTTGCTCCACTCGGGTCGATGTGTGGATGTACTGCAAAATGTTCGTGAAACGCTTGTCGGTCGACACCTTGGCGCATATCTCGCCACGCAAACGATTGAAGTACACACAATCGCGCTGAACCGGCTGAATGACCGGCGGGGGATTACGCGAGACCATGCGCGAAAAATGGTACGCAATCACGTGTTGGCATTGGTCGATCGATATCATGTTATCGTAGGTAATCGCATTCTGGATATATACATCCGAATAAAGAAAACCATGTATAAATTCGGTACGCACCGTCACAAATGATCAAACCTGTCGCGGTCACATGCCTGCTCGCCGCGTTCGCCGCGGCCGCCATCGGCGTGTTTATGATCAGCGACAGCATGTACGTTCATCCGCCCATCCCCGCGGGTTGGATCATCGGGCTCGTCTTCATAGACGTCGGCACCGCACTCTGCGCGACCGGGGGACTGGCGTGGTGTACCGTGAACAAGAAAAAACTTCTCTGGGTCATCGCCGTCACAGTCGGCACGTTCCTTCTGTTTATCGGCGTTCGAAATGTTGTCCGGTATCCATTGGAACTCACGCCGTGCCCCTGCGACAACAACTTTTATGGACCCGAATGCTTGCCCTGCCCCGCGTGCGATCCCGTACGCAGCATCGGGTGCGACGACGACGCCCAAGGGACCGGTGAATGCTTGTGCAAGACCGGATACGGCGGTGTCACATGCACCCTGTGCGCGCCCACGTTCGATGGAGACGACTGCGACCGTTGCAAGCGAGGATGGGCCGGACCCGACTGTTCGCAGTGCGACATCGGATACGGAGGGTCCCAATGCGACGTGTGCTTGCCCAACTGGGTCCCTGAAACAGACGCGCTCGGGACACTATGCCGTCAGTGCAAACCAGGAACGTGGGGACGGAGCTGTCAAGACTGCCCCACATGCGACGCACACGACTCGCTTGCCGTCTGCAAAGACAACAACTACCATAATCAAAACGTCTACCAGTACGACGTCTGCACGGTGACGTCCCAAACGTGCGACACCGAAGACGACTGCAGCAGCTACAATTGCAAAGGACAGTGCACCGAAGGCAGCGTCTCCGATGGACAAGTCTGTGAAACAGACAACGACTGCCTCTTTGGAACCTGTCAGTTCAAAAACTGCTGCGCCGAACCCAAATATGGCGACGGAACCTGCGACTGTGGACGATCCGGATACTTGGGGCCGTACTGCAGTGAATGCCCCGGCTTTGATGGCATCTACTCCAGCTCCGTCTGCGGTGGACATGGGACCTGTGCAGAAGCATATGCCGGAGAAACCTTCAGTCACTTGCAGTGCGAGTGTGCGCCGCAAGGCACCGATCCGTTCCCCACCTGGTCCGGACACACGTGCGGATGTCTGAAAAGTAACTTGGACAGCCCGTGCATTCAATGCAGTGACGGTCACTTTGGTGACGAATGCAAGGCGTGCCCTGGCGGGGTTGGCATCAGCCAGTGCAATCGTCACGGAAAATGCGACGACGGCCTCGTCGGAAACGGTACGTGCACCTGCGATGTAGACATCACTTTTGATGGATTGGGTGGATGGGGTGGATCCAAGTGCGATCGATGCCACTCCGGTGACTTTTACGGGGAACAATGCAAAACATGCCCAGGCATCATGATGGTTGGGTGCCAAAACACCAACGACGGCTCCTTCTTGGCCACCTTGCCTGGTTCCGGGAACTGCATTGCGTCCTGTGCAGAGAAAACATGCAATACGAATACAGGTATTTGTGAATAATATCAATTTAATACGCATACGCTAAATCTTCACCACTTTCTCTGCCTTGCCACCTCCCGTCACTTTTCGAATTTTGTCACTCTCAGACGTCTTGTTCTTTGACTGAAGAATGGCGGCCATCATTTGCTTGTACGTTTGTTTCTTCGGCATGTCTGTTTGCATGCACGGGACGATCTTTTATACGTCCAAACATATCCCACGCATGCCAGCCCATTACAAACGGCCGCAAATGACCTAATTGTATGTCTGGGAAGTCGCAGAAATACACGTGGACGTTTAACAGAACATCCGCGTTCAACATGTACAACGCCTGCGATTTGTCGGTGCATTCCGCCACGACAACATGACAACGATGATTGAACAGATCCCATGCTTTAAGTTGACTCAACTCCTTAAATTTAAGGAAAAAAATAAACTCGTCGAATCCGTACGAATCCACCACAAACCGTTCTGGTGGTACCATGCCTGTGGTCCATATTCTAGAATCGACCGGCAGCTTGTCAATCTGATAATTGGACGGCGTGTGGCCGACCAAAGGGTAATTCGATACAAATAAATATTTCATATGACATAATGGTAGGCTATTTTTATACGGGACTCGACGTTCCATCCTAATACAGTTCGCTCGATACTGGTATCTTTTTAAACTGATTGCAATGAATCTTAAACTTTTGAAAGGATGTAGAAAATGCATCTTTTGACGAAGAACATTTGCCTTCTTCAACCCGCACAAACCCGACAGGACAGTCTAAAGTGTCTCCATCGTCAAAACATATCAAACCTTCGTCGCATTTTTTTGCAGAATTTTTGAAACGTTCGTTATCTTGTCCTTGCCCAGAACAATGTGAAAATTGCTGACAGAACGACTTAATCTCGTTTACATCTGTAGTCCATCCATGATCTATCGTTCGTATTGCATATAATTCAATGGGCTCAAATACATGGTTACTGGATACCGTACCGCGGGATTTGAATAGCTCACCGTCATTTATTGTAAACTCATGGCAACTAGTAAAGTCGTTGTCAAAATTGGCTGGTACCGCGTTTGTTGTGTAAAATTCATCGTCACATGACGAGCAAGCATTATCTTCCGTTGAGCTACCGGATGTGTACTTGCCCTTATTATTACATAAAGACATAAAATTGTCTGCGTTGATTGTTTTAGTGTCACATTCCAACGCATTCGTCTTGTTTGCATTAAATGTGCTGTTGCCACACTTCTCGCATTTTCGATCCGCCGAATTTGTGCCGTTCGATACCATGTACGTGCCCGGTTCGCATGTAGACCACTCATAGCAGGCGTCTGAGTCTTCAATGTCAGAATATGTGGTTCCTGTGCACGGTAAACACGTACCATCATCTGCCTTGCGCGTCCCTTTGGGACAAAATGGCAATCTGACGCACTCGATCGGAAGTGGCATCTCAATGGTCGGATGTGGAATAACATGTTTGCTGGAACAATTCATTTTATCGTATCCCACTCCACAAAATACACCATATTCTCCATTTGTCGTCTGATTGCCGTCGTATAGAAAATGGTCAAGCGTCGGTACGTCTCGGCACAATAGGGACGTATTTGTATGCACCGTTGACAGACTATTCTGAAACGTAATATTTGACACGTTTGAATTTATGTGAAACAGAGTGTCTGCCGTGCCGCGAGAATGAAAATGTGCGTCGGTGTTGATAAATTGCGTGTAACGCAACGTCGTACTAACTGCTCCTTCCGTTTCAATTACGTATGTAGACACAACATTGGAAAATGTGACAAAGTTTATGTCTACATCGCTGGCACCGTTCACGTATATGGCTGCTCCATTTGTATATTGTATGTTTTCCACGACCGTATTGTTTATCAGAATCGACTGTAACCCGATTGCGTGAATGGTCCCTCCTTCAACCAGACTATCAATGATACTAACGGCACCGTTGGCGCTATTTGAATATATAAACGACCCTTCAACGTCGGATGTAATTCGTATGACCAATGATTGAATCTTCAGAACATTGTTTGACGATGTTTCAAACATGCGACTTGTTGACGTGAATACTGGCATCTTAATGTTGTTTCCACGCAAAAATAGATCGCCATTTAAAACTATTGTTTGAGTCAATGTACAGTTGGCATGAACAAAATAACTTCCACTTGAACTTGGCGACGCGCATTTCCATCGCTTGATGTATGTCCAATCGGATGAGCATACTTGGTTTGGTTTACTACGCAAACATGCGTAATCGGACGTTATCGGCATTCCATTGTCAGAATGATAATGGCATTTGTATCCTGCAAACCCGTTCCAAAAAATTAGATTATTACTCGCTAAAGATCCGTATTCCAACGTCCGTGGTTCAAAATAAGGTATTCCATTGACATAAAACGTTTTTATGGAAGTGTTGTAGTTGGCGTTCCAATGATATGTGTAGCATCCATGCGGTGGCTTGACCCGCGGGTCAATTTGATCATACATTTGTTGAGTCAATTCGTACGCAAATCCAGGCAGTTGCTTGCATTCGTCTTCGGTCACGCTATCGTCACGATGTTGTTTGTCCACAATGAGAGTAGTTACAGCTGGAATTAGGCAACGTGTGTTCATCGAGCAAGTTGCAACATTTTCTCCGGCATATGCAATATGCTCGAGCACCTCCGTTGCTTGAACACATGGTATAGATGAGCTGCACGGCGGAGGAGTATAGCAAGGGACATTCCCCACAAAATGTATAAATTCCTGGCACTGATTATAAGACCATGCACCACCCGCCAACTTTATGCATCCGTTAGGATGATTTTCATACGTTGTTTGGGTCGTTCCATACTGGCTACCACTTGTGAACGTAGCCCCCATCTCTAGTGCGTATGACTTGCATGCCATTATGTCTAACGAAAGATCTGGTGCACCCGACGTGACAAATTCAACCCCAATGTTATTGTGAACGCAATCATATTCATCGCTGCTGTCGCAGCTAATCCCAGTGTTCGAGTTGAAGTAAAACAAGCCGGTGGTGACGTCTCGTATGCATCCTTTTGGCGCGTTAGGATTTGATATGCTAGTATCCACGAAAAATCCAGGGGGCGCAATATTTTTGCAATAGTTATACCTAATGTGAGTGTCGACACTGTTTTCAATTTTAAAATCAACGTATTGTGCATATTCATTGTAGTATGCCACAATATCTTCGCCTTCTTCTTCTACGTAACATCCCAACGGTTTATTAACATCGTACGCTATCCGAAAATCGGCCCCAATCCTCTGACTTGTCTCGTAACAATCCGGGAAAAGAGCAACTTCAATCGGTTTTAGCGTGGTATCTTCAATTAGCGACGACGTGGTACAATATGGAAGATCTCCTTCACAGTCCGTCTCGTCTAAACAGGATGGATTAAAATCTAGACAGTAATGGTCGGATCTTTTTGTGCCTTCGCGTACCATAAACTTACCTTCGCAGTTCTTGTGATTTTTGCATTGCACTTGGCCTTCTTCGTCCTGATACGTGCCAGAAGAACAAGTCGTACATTTTGTAGACGCAAAGCCAGAAGCGTACCGACCTTCGGCACAGTCTAGACACATCTGTGACCCAAAACGAAACGTGAACTTACCAGGTGCACAATCGACACACGCAGTTTTGCCGTTAATTATGTCGGTGAACGTACCAGGTTTGCATTCTGCGCAATGTGTTGCTCCTTCGTCTACATTTTCACCATCCTTGTTTGCTGCAACTTTTCCCTGCGGACATGTCTCACAATGACCCATTGATTTGTGCGAATCTACGTTGTTCCACCATACGCGACTGAATTTTCCGGCCGGGCAAACTGTGCAACCGTTGATGGTTGAATTGACTGCGTACCCTGCTGGACAATGTGTACATCCAGGAGGCGTTGATATTGTAATTCCTTTGACAGACGATATCATTCCCAGCACAGGAACTTCGCAAGTCTGTGTACTATTGCACGTGTACAATATGTTCTTTGTATCCTCAAGAATATCTTGAAATTGTTTATTCTCCGCTACATGATGATTTTTAAAAGATTTATGGTACAAGGTGTTCACATTAGGGTGGACGCTCGCACCTTCAACTAGATCTGGCATGACGTTGTACACTTTTGAATGATGATTTTTCCACTTGGGCCCACTAACGTCATCACTGGACACGGTATGATCGGAAAAATAACAGTATCGGTCACCTTCGACAAAATCGGTGCGTGAAAAAGACGACCCTGGGAACATTTTTACGCCGTGTGGGAAGAAAGATACCTTCTCTTTGTTATCCACATGCCATAGACTATACCCACTGCAATTTGCCGCTGCACAGCATGCTTCGGTTGATTTTATGTCCGGAGAATTTGGTATGTTTCGAAATATTGGGTCAGTTGGGTCTCGATACAATTTAGAACAGAACATATTGTTGTAGAACGAAATGTCAAACTTTGACCCATCTTTACCAGTCTTGTTTACAAATTCTCTCAACCCATCGTCAAAATAATCAAAAACATGATGATACATACTTGAATTCTTCAGATTTCCATACTTTTTGTAGAGTTGCATTACCTTTGAGTGTTCATAACCGACGACGCTCGACCACCCATACGGTGGAACATCATTAAAACACTTTTCTCCACAACTGCCACCATATAATTCTGGCATGTCGCCGATATGAGTCGTGTACTTTTTTTCTTTGCAAAAGTCACAGTATGTTTTTCCAGCGGGATATTTGTCTGGCAAGTAAGTAGTTTCAAACCGATCGGGTCGAGTACCAACACGAATGCTGCGACACGTAGCATGATTTGCACACGCTATCGCACACGTACTAGTCCACTTTTCAAGCGACGTTGCACCAACATGCGGAGACCGCAGCTCATTTAATGCTTGTGCATTATGAAATAATTCATGATGTTGCAGCACATATCCAGGTCCCCTCATGAATCCTTCACTTCCTTGAAGTTTTAAATCCACATCTGGCTCTTCCGTTTCTCTTATATCTGTACCAGCATACCGTTCGAACCATGAGTTTTGACCGTGTATTTCCTCCCAGACATGGTTGTCATATGAATTTAAAATATCCCAATGATAAAAATTGCCATACTTGCGTGTATTTATTCTTGTTTTATTTTCAAAGGATAACAATGGACTTCCGTGACCATACATATATTCATGACCACCCATACCACCACCGTATCGTGGAAATCCAGATACTTGGTACTGCATTTTGTTTTTGGGCTTAGAAAATAATACAAAACTAGATGGGCGTAAATATTCATTGAAAACCTCGTAAATGCTTTTGTGTTTACCATCGTCATAAAATTGCCCTCCAAGGGCTAAATATCGATGTCCATTAATATTAGAGATGCGATATCCTTTCTCGCTATAACCAGTTGGTGGAGTCCACTTAGCTCCTTTGCATACGCGACCATCTTCGTGGCATTTGTAATGACCAAAAAAATCCGAACACATTTGCTCTCGATCTTCAAATCGATCGCAGTTGTCATAATCAATTTCACCAGTCACCCACCCTAAACAGCAACCGTCTTCCATTCCAAATGGACATATTATGTGACCGCAATTGTTATCGTCTCGTTGCAAAGACAACCCAAATCTACAGCAACTTTTACTTCCAACAGTCGCCTCACCAAATGGACATGTAACGTCAATCCACTTTGTGTAGTAAATTTTTGAATTTCCATTTTCGTCTCGTCTACACTCCTGGTTAAAAGCAAGCCCAGAGTGTATGCCTTCATGATTTGGAGAACCTTTCTCTGGTACATGGCCAGTCCAGTAATGCACATTTTCCAAAAGCTTATTTGCATTTGTTTCGCTAATTAATATGCGCGCATCTTTGTTGCCGTTCCATACCGGTCGCAATAATCCAGAGTCGTAATATGCAGCGTCATTTGACTCAATTTTACCGGTGAGCGTGAGAGTGGCCAATCGACATGAGTCTTCTGCTGGGATCACTTCCTTAATCTCGCCTGCGCCGCAATCATAGCAATCGGTACCCCGTTCACACTGGTTGTAAAGGCCATCCGAACGAATATTTGGTAAGCGATGTGTTCTACCGTCGTTGCATACGCCCATGTTAAAACCTTCCGAATATCCTTCAGGTGTTGGACCAACTGCATTGTCACAAGTATCTTCGCAAACGTGACGAATTTTATTATATCCTTTTATACATGTCCTGTCCGACACAGCAGATCCGCCTGACAGTACATTATCATCATTGTTGCAGCTTGTTTTCCACGGACGGCAACTTGTTACGTTATCTTCCGCGGTGATGTCATCCGGCTGAAATGACCCATGCGGACATGGAATACATAATGAATTTGACGCAGATGATCCAGCGACGAAATAATGCCCTTTATCACACTCGGTGCGCATGGGCAAGCACATTTGTTTGTTTGAAGTGGCGTCTGTGTACGTACCGTTATCGCACGGTATACATGATTCTATCGAAGATTCAATATTTGCATTTGGTTGATACGTTCCGTCTGGACATTTCATGCATTGGTGATCTGACCCATTTGTACCATGTACAAAATAATGACCATATGTGCAAACAACATTATTAGTCCACGGTCGGCAGTTGTCCCAGTCCACGTCTTCGTTTGTAAACGTACCTGGGTTGCATGGGAGACATTCTTGTACAAGACTTTCATCAATTGGCTGATGCATACCATTTGGACAATGTTCGCAGCGATCGTCGGATATATTTGTACCCGGGACGTACTTGCGCCCACGAGGACAAGCGGCAATATTACTCCATGGAACACACGTGACCTTTCCCGTTTCGTTGTTTGTAAATGACCCATTGCTGCATGGTAGACACTGTGAGTATGGATCATCTTCTGTTCGATATGTTCCATCAGGACACGGGGAACATATTCCATCGTTATGAATCGAATGGTGTTGTAAATATTCGCCACCTGCACAAACAGTCCAGTTTGAGCAAGAATTAATAATTTGTTGGTTAACCGTGTACAAACGGTGGCGACTACTGTCCCGCACCAGGTGCCATTGATACCATTGCGGGTTTTCATTGGAAAGAATTTTTATTGCTTTCTCTCCAAAATCTGCATTGCGTGCCTTTCTAATGTGCGATATACCATAGGAAGAACACAGAAATACATGATTTGTGTAATCCGTAAACTTGTAAAGCTTACCGGAAGAATATATGCTGTATTGAATTTTTAATTTGTGTATAGTGACTCCAAAACACAGCTTGTTTTTCTTACATAAATCCAGTCCTTGCTTCAAGGCCTTATCCCAATCCTGACTTTTTCCCCCATCTATCTTAAAACTAGACAATATTCCTTGACACAACGGTGGGTTTGTAACATCTTCCCTTCTCAAAAAAAAAGGCTCTTCACGTGCACGTAAATCATTATATTTGCCGAAAGGACATTCAAAACATGGTCCGTGGGTCGCGTTCGCATCCGACAATCTCAACTCAAATCCAGTGTTAGCACAATAATTCTCCCATTCTGCGCACGTGGTCACTACCGAGTTACTATTGGGTTGATAAAATCCAGATTCACACGGAAAACATTGTGCATCAAACGTAGAATTGCCTGGTCGATAATAATATCCAGTGTCACACGTTTTCCATGGCGTGCAGTTTTCATTTGTTGAATTATCGTTAGGTTGAAACGTTTTACTTGGACATGGTGTGCATTTTCCATCTGTTAATGCAGTACCGGGTGTGAAGAAATAGCCTGGGCTACACGACTGAACACGGTGAGTAGGGCATTCCGTACGATTATATTGACGATTGTCGTAAAATTTGTAAGTTGTTCCAGTCAATAACTGAAATTCATTGCCATTGCACAAAATACAATACTCTTCTTTCCACAATGCAAATCCAGTACACGAAGAGATGTTATCACATAATGCAGAACAAGAATTGACCGCACTGTCCCTATCAAACTTTTGACGTGCGTTAAACCTTTTAAGCCAATTAGTACGGGTATCAAAACAATATTTGTTCCCGTCGTAAACGTAGGTATTTGTTTTAAAGTTATTAAAGCTTCCCTGAGGACATGCTTGGCATCCATCAAATGTTGTATTTCCAATCCCCATAAAATAACCTTGCGGGCAATTAGTAGGCCATGGGGTGCAAGATAGTGAACTTGAATTGGACTGACTTTGGTAATGTTTTTCCGGGCATTGCTGACATGCGAATTCGTAGCCTTCAGTGGCGACAAAGAAGCCAGCATCGCATGTATGGTTCACGTCAACGCACGTAGTTGACGTACTCGACAATGTCACTCGACCGTCAGGACATGCCGTGCATGTATTGTCGAAGCCATACTCGGTCGATTCTTTAAAAACATGATGTGCTTCGCATGATGTTTTTTTCTCGGTGCAATGTAATTTTCTGTAGTGTGGAAATCCTATTTGGCTATCTTCTGAATTACAAAATAAGTTGCAATCTGGACTTATACCACCGTTGTTAACATATTTTAAACCAATGTCATTACCACACAGGTTCGAAATTGTTGTAAATAACGTTTTCCGCCCGAATAACAAATCAGAAAACCAAGTATAGCTAGTAATAGGGGTCCGTATAATCACGCGATTTATTGTATGTCTGGAAGAAGGTAAAAACGCGAAAGTACCGAAATAGCGCAAGCCGCGACCAAGTACAAGATGTGATAATTTGTGGCCTCTAAAAGCACCATATTCTACATCTCTCACCGAGTCTGGAATGGTCACCCGTTTTAATTTATTATTGTATGCAAATGCATTTCGTTTAATGTTTAATAAGTTTGTCGCCTGACTAAAATCGACAGAAACTAAATTAGTCGAATAAAATGCCAAATCACTTATGGTTATGACTGTTGAAGGTATTTGAACAGATTTTAGACTCTTGCATCTATTAAATGCATATCGTGGTATATCGGTCGAGCCGTCTAACTTTTCAACAATACTTTCAGCACTCACGTGACCCTTTGATTCTGGTGTAATCCAGCAACCCGCGAAGGAGTATTTGAACACAGAGAATAATATCATTAAAATAAACGATGCATGCATTTTTACCGACTACGCTAAAGCACTACGCTCATACTTATATAGATGACAAAAATTAAATCATTCTTTCTCATTACGTTTGAGTTGTCTCCAATGAAGGGGCATGGTGCTACGGCAGTCATTTAAACTGAGGTACAAATTGTGGCCATACATGCAATCGACCGGCACTAGTTCTGCAATTTGCTGTACTTCTTTGTCAGTAAACTCTTCATTGTTTCGGTAGGCGAGCGATACGTGAAAATCACCCAACCCTTTGATACCGTACATGAGACACTTTTGTTCAACGGCATAGAATTGATCGGTTTTGGTTTGATAGGGAGTTCCCACTATACTAAACCATGGTTTTGTCATGTTGCAGCGTTCTTTGTAGATGCGTTCTGCGTCGTGTACGGACAGACGAGATGCTAATGTAATGTGTGCATGAAAATAGGTCGTGTTGAGAAGATTGCTGAGAGTGCCGACTAATTTGTAGAGCAAATGATCTCGATGGAGACTGTACCATACACAATATTGAAACATGTATGATACTTACCTATAATTATATTATATAGTAATATATTACGAATTTTATTAGGAACTATCCGTGCACGAAGATACACCTTTGTTGTCAGTCGACCACTCGCACGCCGTTTCCGCAACACAGTCGCCCTCAGTGCTGTAATTGGAGCACACCGGAGGTAGAACACACGATACGCCTTTGTGGGATGAATCGTAATCGTCCATCGAACAGCTGTACGTATGAAGATCGGCTGGGTTCAACTGCATCGGTCCGCCAAAGTAAACAAAGGTATCATTGTAAACAACGCATCCGCACCGTGCATCTGGGATAGCAGAGGCGTCATACCAGGCATATATTGGGTCGGGAGAGTTGGCGTTTGCTTGCACCATAAAGTCGTGACACGTGTTTGCATCATCAATGGATGCATCTGGCAATCCCACTTGGGACAATTCATAACTTGGACAAGTGTTGTTTTGGCCATTGTAAATAGTACACCGACCCTCAGCATCATGAGTATAACCTGCTTGGTTGCAGTTGCACACGCATTGGTTTCCAACACTAGCAACGGTTCCAAACGAGTAGGGTGGCAATGCGTTCGTTTGGTACGGGTTATCGCATCCGCCAATTTCAATGTCTAGGCATGTTTCGCACTCCAACCCACTCGTATGATCCAAGCACTCACATTCGCACTGTCCATTTTCGCCCGTTTCATTGTACGATGGTGTTCCGCCGTGCGCGCACGTGCACTCGGACGAACATCCATTTGAACTGTCATAAAACGGCGATTGGCAGGTACATGTACAACTGCCAGCGACTCCTCCAGCAACGCCGCCGTTGCCGCAATAAATGTGATTAGCGTTTTTGACATTTATCGTGCTATCCACTGCTTCGCATGAATCCGGTTCACATGTCGCTGGAGTTAGTTGACCCGCTTCGCACGACGATGTACCCGAAACGGTGTAGCCAGTGTCACATGTCGGTTGACACGATGAGCCAGACGCTAAGTTTTCGGTGCAGGTGCCGTTGCCGCCATTCGTAGGTGGGGTAGACGCGTCGCACGGATTTGGTTCACATGTCGCTGGAGATAGTTGACCCGCTTCGCACGACGATGTACCTGAGACGGTGTAGCCAGTGTCACAGGTCGGTTGACACGATGAGCCAGACGCTAAGTTTTCGGTGCAGGTGCCGTTGCCGCCATTCGTAGGTGCAACAGACGCGTCGCATGGATTTGGCTCACATGTCGCTGGAGTTAGTTGACCCGCTTCGCACGACGATGTACCCGAAACGGTGTAGCCAGTGTCACATGTCGGTTGACACGATGAGCCAGACGCTAAGTTTTCGGCGCAGGTGCCGTTGCCGCCATTCATAGGTGGGGTAGACGCGTCGCATGGTTCGGGTAAACATCCAGAACCGCTGGCCATTCCATCGCTTCCTTCATCATTGTATCCATTCGAACACAAGCAATTGTAACCCCCAATCACGTTATTGCACACTGCGTTAGTATGACAGTCGTTTAGATTGGAATCGGCGCATTCGTCAATGTCGTCGCACGTTTCTACCGAAAGAGTTCCAAACGAGCAGTCAATATCGCCCGATAACGTGTACCCACTTTGACATGACGGCGTGCAACTAGACCCGGAGGAAAGGGTGGGCGGGCAGTTGCCTATAGTGCTATCGTGTACGTTGCCGTTAGCGTTCAGAGGCCTATTGTCATCTGTAACACTGCACGATTTGGGCGTTTGGCAATTGGACCCTTCGTACAATGTATTCGTACAGTCACACGAACAGTCTCCGACCGTTGCAACGTCTGTACCGACTGGCTCGCCATTGTTTTGGCATGGAAGACCATCCGCGCCGGAGGAGCACTGTCCAACACGACTGGGCGTTGGCGCAGGGCAGGTAGACGGACATTTTTGAGTGTATTCGGTCATCATTTTTTGACAGACATAATGATTGGCATTGAGGCAACATTTTCCATGCAACACGGAAGTCAATGGATTTGATCCGCTCGGACTTAGGTTTACACACCATGTGTCACGCGTGTACGCAGCATTCAAATTGTCAGCAGAGCAGTCATTATTGCATTGCAGTGCTCCGTTAGTGTCAAGATACACGTAATGTTGACAGGCCTCGGAATGAGCCTTCCATTTAGCCTCGTCGATAGCGATGTTTGCCTCGCTACGTCCATGTGGGTCGGTGGGAGAGTACTCATTGCAATTCAATGCTATGGCGTTGCCCACGGCAAGCAATGATACGAGAGTTTTTGTCCACATATTGTATAGTAAGCAGTATCCATATATACGTAAAATATATTGATGCATGCGCAATCAATATGACGTGCACTTTCAAAAATGACAGTTGCCGAACGCCACGCGGTGGCATGTTGCAGAGAGCGGCATGTATCGATTTTCACAAAAGATGAACGCGCTTGCACTTTACCGTTTGACTTCGGTCCCTGTTGAGGACACTAAAGTCGTCGAACATCGGCCACTGAAACGACCCAAAAAAGTTCAATCGACCGCACAAAGTGTCTTGTACCAGTGTCACGATTGCAAAGGTGAAGTAGCGTTGACCTCGGAAGACGCCGTTCTTTGTCCCACGTGCAACTCTCGCATCGTGTGCAAACGCATAAACACAGTGCCACGCACGTACAACGCGGTATAGTCACGGAGTATATATATAAGCATCTATACTGACGGGCACATCAATGACGTCGTATCGATTTGAAACGTCTGAGACGGTCCGTTTCGTCGAGCAGGCGAAAACGTCAAAAGACGCTATCATCGCAGCCATTTTAAAAGATCTGTTTCCAACGAGCAAGCCGTTGTTTACGCTTGAACTATCCAACGACTTGGACGATGATCTTCTTGTGGTAAAGCGTGTCTATCGACAAGACTTTGAAAAGGTACGCGATGAAGGCATTGTCTCTGTCAAAAAGTCGCCAGAACCGTCAAAACCATCGAAACCAAGGCGCAAGCGTCGATGGCGTTCGCCCGAGCCGTTGTTAGACATTGTTCGTCGTCGGTTTCAACGGTATGGGCGGTATTACTGAAAGTATAACATACGTAAGTTTAGGCAACGCCGATACATGTAATCTACACTATTTATGTGCGTGCATGTACCTTAGTAAGAAGCATGTCAAACACACTTTTGATTTTTATCGGTGCAATATCGGTTGTGTATGGCTTTTGGGCAGTCGTCACACTGCTTTCTTCGCTTCCCATTTTGTATGACTTGGACGTGTTTGCAGATCCCGCGCTGCAGCCAGACACGTCTGGGCAGTTCGCAATTGTAGAAACGTGCCTCGCTGCGGCGGTGTTGGCCATTGGCGTGGGCATCGGCGTTGGTGGTTTGATTGTCCGTGACAAGCCCTCGTCAACAACTCAATTTGTGACGGGATCCGTGTTTGCCATCTTTTGCATTGCCCAAGTTGCGTTGACGATTGTCCGGGTGAATGTGCGCGAGACGGTATGTTCAGACAGCAGCTTCACTGGATGTCCCGTCGCTCGGTACGAGCTGTCGCATACCATCGAGTCCGAGGAAGACTGCGTGTTTAACGCGTTTGATTTGGACAATATTAACAACCGCGACTTGAATGGCGGGTCTACGCTTATCGATTGGTCCGATCGCACGTTTTACGATCATGCAAACGTGCAGTTGCTCGTCGATGCGGCAAACAGCAACAATGGCAATGCTACGGGACTTGACCTAGACGCCGCGGCAATGCCGCTGATTCACGGTTGTTGGTATTGGGGATGCTCTGCGGTCTGCAACCCGCGGCACCGACTGAACACGACGTGGATCGTACATGGGATTGTCAGCAGCGTGATGTACCTGTTGCTAAGCATCTTGTCGTACACTTTGGCGTCGCAGTTGGCCGCAAACGAAGACACTTACGGCGACAAAGTTCGTGGCCGTGAACCTAGAGAGGAGTTTGATGCAAACGCGCCTGACGCTCCCGACGCTCCTGATGCGCCCGATGCTCCCGATGCGCCAGATTCGTCCAAAGCGAGCGAGTCGTTCGAGAGCAAAGACTCCTTTTCTCGCTCGTCTGTTCGATCACGAAGCGTCACTTTCCGCATGTAAATGAAGCACATCATCATCCCTCGCAGCAACAGGACAAGCGACAAATTGACGAGTTCCATGAAAACAGACGTGTCAATCTGCCTCTTTTTTATCTCGTAATGTCCGCGCACGGGGCACGATTGGTCGCACCGTTGGTCATAGACGTAACACTGCGACTCGCAGTCGCCCATGACAACCAAAAATTGAATGAGGCAGGAGAGCAAGTATGGCACAGTGAAACACAATCGCCACCGGACCAGTACATTGTGTGCGGGGATCCGGCACCACAGTGCGTGCATGCACGAGAGAACAAGCGATATCGAAAACGCAGCATTGAGCAGTAGGTAATCATCGATGGGTGTAAAGACCATGAACACGGTGGAGATCATCAGTATGTACAGGCTCATGGCGTTCGCACGGTCAACATCGTTTGGGTCGACGGAGCATGTAAAGCAGCCCATGCAGTACGCAGCTGGCTGAAATGAGCACCGTTTTGTCTTGGCAATGGGTGCGTGGCATATCTCGCACGTCGTTCGATCCACCGATTGCAACCATTTGACGAGGCATTCCTCGTGCACGTACGCGGTCGTACCTTTGCATGCACACGGAGATATCAGCTTGCCGTCTTCTTCTAAACAGATACGGCACGCCATATTACGTAGTTACAAAATAGTATTTATACCATGCGATTATTTTTTAAATATAAAACTATGCTTCGCACGAAATACACACACTCGCCTCTTCGGATTGGCTCATGACCACATCTTGTTGCTTTGCCGTGAATGCGACCGCGTTGACCTTTGGCTGACTCCGCAAGTAATACTGCCCGGTCTTCAGACCCGACTTCCACGCGTAAAAGTGCATCGACGTTAGTGATGCCCGTGTCGGACTCGCTTTGTACAAGTTCAACGATTGGCTCTGGCAAACGTACGGCGCCCTCTCGCGGCTTTGGTCAATTAACGCCTTTTGAGAGAGCTCCCAGACGGTCTTGAACACCGCTTTCACGTTCTTTGGCAACTCGCTGTTTTGCACGGACCCACGGTTGGCAATGATGTTGTCGCGCAACTCTTGCGTCCACACATTCATCTTTCGGCATGTAGTTTCTAAATATTTGTTCAGAATGACGAATTCGCCCGACAACACCCGCCTCGTGTACAAGTTGGACGTCCGCGGTTCGAAGCTTTCCGAATTGCCCAAGATGGAGGCGGACGAGGCCGTCGGCATCAGCGCGGTCAGAAGACTATTTCGCATGCCACTGTGCACCATCCGTTTTCGGAGTTCTTCCCAATCGTACCGGTTGGACGGGACATGGTCCCACAAGTCGAAGTTAAAGTGGCCACGGCTCGCTGGCGACCCATCGAAACTGTCATGCTTCCCCTGACGCTCGGCGAGGGCGACGGACGCGCGCATGGCCCCGTAGTAAATGGATTCAAAAATCAGCTTGTTCATGGTGGACGCGTCCTTGCTGTCGTACGGTATTCCTAACATTTGATACACGTCCGAGAGACCTTGGACGCCAATGCCGATTGGACGGTGGCGATTGTTCGCTTTTGTCGATTCGACCGGGTGCGCGGTCTTGTCCACGACGTAATTAAGATTGCGACACACCAACCCAGCCACTTCCACCAACTTGTCGTAGTTGAAGCCTTCTTGGTCAACAAACTTTGGCAGAGCAATCGACGCGAGTGTGCACACGGCCGTCTCTTCCGGACTGGAGTACTCGACAATCTCGGCGCACAAATTGGAACTTTTGATGACGCCCAAATGTTGCTGGTTGCTTCTGGCATTGCAGGCGTCCTTGTACACCAAGTAAGGCGTGCCAGTTTCCATCTGCGTCGACAGGATGCGGTCCCACAATGTACGGGCAGACACCGTGCGCCTCGCCTTTCCCGACGCTTCCGCGGCCGTGTAGTGCCGTTCGAATTCGGCCCCGTATGTTTCCTGCAAGAGTGGGACGTCACGCGGACAGAACAGCGACCATTTTCCGTCGGCCTCGACGCGCTTCATGAACAAATCCGTAATGTACAATGAGTAAAACAAATCACGTGCCCGGTCTTCTTCCACGCCATGGTTCAATTTCAGCTCCAAGACTTCAAAAATGTCCCCATGCCATGGCTCGATAAAAATAGCAAAAGAACCCTTGCGCTTCCCGCCGCCTTGATCGCAGTACCGCGCCGTGTTGTTGAAAACCCGCAGCATCGGAACCAGACCATTGGACGTCCCACCGGTGCCAGATATAGGGCTCCCCTGGCATCGAATGTTACTGACCGAGATGCCAATGCCACCGGCACTTTTGGATATCAGAGCCGTCTCTTTAATTGAATCGTAAATGCCTTCAATGGAATCGTCCTTCATGGTCATCAAAAAACAACTTGCCAGCTGGTGCTGCTTCATCCCCGCGTGAAACAGTGTCGGGCTCGCATGCGTATACAGGCCAGACGACATCACCCGGTACGTGTTCACGGCTTCCTCGGGTGATCCGGTCAAAAACACGGCGACGCGCATGAGCATGTACTGGGGCCGCTCCACATATCCCTCCGAATCTTTCAACAAATACGAACGTTTCAGCGTGCGCATCCCGATAATGTCGTACTGAAAGTCGTTCTTGTCGTCGATGTACTGGTCGTAATTGTGACCCTGTACTTTCTCGAGGAACGATGGGGCTAGTAAATCGCTCACGCGTAGCATCGCTTTGGTGAACGTCCCCGGTGTGACGGTCTGCAGCATATACGCCGAAATACGTCCGGCCAACATCGAATACTCGAAAGACTGAGACCCCATCGAAGCGCAAATTTCGGAGACGTGGGTGAGGAGTTCGTCGGACGAAGCCTTTTCGCTCAGTCCACTTTCTACCTCGTTACACACTTTCCGCGCGTCCACGACGCACAAACGTGGCTCGATGTTAATCAGACTGGTCATAAAATGGATCAGCTTGCGAGAATCGAATTGTTCTTCTTTTTTGTTCCGGTGGACTACGATCATTTGAAATATGGGTTACCTCACGAATGACGTCTTTTTATACTAATAAATCTCTTCGTCAACGACAACATAAATAGATGTAAAATTTAAATACCGTACCCTTCAAGCGGCTTTCGTCATGCCATGCTCTTCCAATTTTTCAACCACCATTTTCAGATTTATCCCCATCAAAAACCCACACACGATGCCGATGAACGCGCTGACAAAGAGCAATATCGCCACCCGTAGCGTACGGTTGCTCGAGCAAAAGCACATGATGAAGAACAGCACCATGTATGTCGTCCCAAGGACGCTCACCATGATGTTCTCCGCCAACACGACGTCTTTGTACACGCCTTGAATGACTGCTGTGGCCATGGCGACGAAGGATACCGCGAACAGGCACGTGCACAGCCAGTAGGACCGACTGATGAACTGCTCTTGCTCACGCAACTGCTCATCTTTGATCCGTTTAGAATAGTCTAGGTCGTACTTGTTCGACCCTAGCGACCGTGGATTTTCAATGTCGTCGTCTTTCTTTCGCAACGACATGGGTGTTTACACCAACGATCCGTAGTTTATATACTGGGTTGACTAGAAATCGAGCATCATGGGTCGTCCATCACTTCCACGAATCGGTCGGTATATAAACGTACTCTTCTACGCTGTATACACGAATGAATTACTTTTACCTGTACTTTTGCTACTTTACATTCGGATATTGCCTATCATTTCCCGGCGTGGCGACGCAATTCACCATGATCGACGGGCTGCACTTCACTCCCGTGGAAATGACCATGGCCATGGGCATCATTTCGTCCCCGTGGACAATCAAACCACTCTTTGGCCTCATTAGCGACAAATTTGAAATTTTCGATTGGGGAAGACGACGACCGTACATTTCTTTCGCCGGATTGATTGCCGCGTTTATTTACGTCCACATTGAACATTTCATGCGGTCCAAGCAACTGTTCACCGCTGCGCTCGTCTTCGTATCGGCCAGCGTCTGCTTCTCGGACGTGTGCGCGGACAGCATCACCGTGGAGTACGTCAAGGAAGAAGACACCAAAGGAAAGCTTCAGTCCAACTGCTGGATTGCACGCGCATTGGGGACGCTCATCGGCGCGTTTTTCGGTGGCGTCGCTTACAATCACCTTGGCGGAACCACCGTGTTTCAGCTGGTCAGCCTGTCCCCGCTCCTTATGTCTGTCCTGGTATGGAGACTACCACGGCATTACGGCGACCCATCGGACAATTTGCTTGGCATGCTGTGCACGAACGTCGCCCAGCAAATGCCACTGCTCTTCATCTTCTTATGCATCAACGTTGCCCCCGACTACGGCGTGCTGTACTCATATTTTCTCAAGGAAGAATTGTCCTACACGCCGCAGCAGTTCGCATGGCTCAGCGTCAGCTCCTCCCTTACGTTTTTGCTGTCCATGATCGTCTTCAAACACTACTTTCTGACCCGAAGGGCCAGTTCGACCATCATCGTGGGGATTATCGGCTCGGCCGTCTTTCGCACAATTCAACTCCTGGTCGTGTCCAAAACGTTGCCCTACTTTTCCATCGTCCTTTTTGATGGCGTCGCCGAATCGTTCTTTGGACAGCTCATCATGATGCCATTGATCGTGCGTGCCGCGCAAGGGTGCAACGACGGCGTCGAAGGGTCCGTCTATGCACTCATGATGAGCATGTCCAACTTTAGCTCCATCTGTGGCGATTGGCTCGGCGGGGCACTCGGCGCCGCGTTCGGTGTCTCCGAGACAAATTTTGAAAACTTGAGCGGTGTCATGACGATATGCATCGTCGCCAATTTTTTCATCCCGTTCATGGTGATTCTAAAAAGCTCTTCCTTTTTCTCGACAAAGGAGCAGGGCTCGTTGGAGAGTACGCCGGACTCGTCGGCGAATAAGCGGGGCTCGTGGGCGAGTATGCCGGAGAACACGGCGAATAAGCGGGACTCGTCGGCGAATAAGCGGGGCTCGTGGGCGAGTATGCCGGAGAACATGGCGAATGTAGTGGCGACGTCGCATTATTCGGATCATGCGTGCGTGTAGGGTCGTACATGTCAACATCGTGCATTCCTTCGTACTTGGGCGAGCATGGCGACCCTACCTGGTTGTCACCGTACATCCCAGGACGGTACGATGGTGACGGTGGCGTCTCCGTGGCATTGTACATCCCAGGACGATACGATGGTGACGGTGGCAACTGAGGCGTCTCCATGGTGCTGTACATACCGGGACGGTACGATGGTGACGGTGGCAACTGGGGACCAGGCAACTGGGGGACCATCGACGACATCTGACCAGGCAACTGGACGCCCGGTGCAAACGAAGACCCAAATGTACCGACAGGTGCCCCAAAAGATGGCAATGTCGACCCAGGCGACTGAAATATATGATTTGCCGTTGGCAACGACGGCTGTGCCCACACGTCGCCTGGAGTAGCTTGACCCCACGGGACACTCCCAGGGACCGACGGCTGTCCCCACACATCACCAGACAAGGCAGGAGCCGATGGCTGTCCCCACACATCACCAGACAAGGCAGGAGCCGACGGCTGTCCCCACACATCACCAGACAAGGCAGAAGCCGATGGCTGTCCCCATGGATCGGATGATTCTGCCCACGGATCAATATCGTCCGGTGGATCCATCGGGTCCGATTGGTTCGATTCGAACAAAAACGGACGTTCGACCGCGTGCTTTTCGGCAATCTCCTCGTCGTCCACAGTGCCGACCACGTGCGTGCCAATTTTTGGTGGCGTTCCAGCAATAATACACTCGGATATTCCATGAAGATCGTCCGTTTCATTGCAACAGGCAGCCTGGTTGAATACATCGACCACTTCTTCAAACGTACTCCGCTTCAAAGGGGACGCATCTACCTGTCGAATGCCGTGGCGTGTCAACGGGGTCAACTTACCCGTGTTTGTGATCCAATCGACCAACACCAAGATATGCCGCACGTTAACATAAATCCCATAATGACTCAGTATAAGCCGTATTTCACGTATAATCGCTAGTCGGGCCGCTTCGACACCCAATGTTTCCAGTATATTCTGTATATTGTTCGTGTACACCTTCTCATGCAGCACGTCAAACTCAAATATGGTGTGCAAATCGACCAAAGAAGTCTCAATATACCGCTCTTTTCCGGGAAATTTGACGATTTTGCAATATTCTGCCCCACGTGTGCCCCGAACAGTCAATTTACGCAAATGTTGGTCGTAAAATGTATCCAAATCCAACGCCGCACCACCGCTTTGTACGTGAAATATGGCCTTCGGACCATCAGTATATGCACACACCAGGCGACCCGTCCCGTAGATGACGCGCTTGAGCGATAATACGTCGTACCACTCTTTCAAGTACAGAACAAGCGTAGTCTCTGACTCGCCTGGCTTGTATTCTGGGTCTGGAAACAAGTGAAAAAACTCCATCTCGGACCGGTCGGGCGTCTCGGTGATCTTGTACGATTGAACGATGTCTTCCACACAGACATGGCGCATGTGCGTAATCACATTTTGCATATTGTCTGCATACACTGCCGAAATGGGTGTTTTCATCTTGTCCCCTTTGGTCGCGTTCAAGACTTCCTCCAAGCGAGGGATCCCTAAGGTGACGTTCTTTGAACTAATTCCGGCAAAATGGAACGTGTCCCGTTGAGTCAACCCAGACGCCGTGACCATATTACGCGTTTCCGCTACCGTCAAATCGTACACGTAGGGATGCTCGGAGACAACTTCCTCAATACTGACCACGGGGTCAATGAACACATCATTCAAAACTGACGGTTGCTTCACATGTTTTCGTCGCTTCGATTCTTCCAAGACGTCTTGGAGACGTTGCCGTTTTGCTGGCTCAGAAAGAGTCATTTGGGCGTGCAGCATTTGCGCATCAAGAATCTTGATATACAAACGATGTTGCAACGACCCTAATACCATATCATTGCCCAATGTCGATGGAATATTCAGCCGTGTCAGCAGCAATGAAATACCTTCAATCAAAGCTTTTGATCGCGACGAGGCATTCATTGATCCATTTTTATGCACAGTTCCGTCCCCAGACAGGTACCCATCCAATAGACCAATGACAAACGATCGTGGCGCGGAATATGCAAAAGACGGAACTCGCTTGTTCCATGACCCTTCGTTGCACCACATTTTCATTAATGTGGACAATATCGTGGAATGAAACATGATTGAAATGTTGATGCCGCGATTTTTTATCCGATCCTTCTCACTTGTCTCATGGTATTGAATACCCAATGACACTGGCCATTCTGCGGCTGCCTGTCGATATACGGGACAATTATTCGCAATGTGAATTTGATGCTCCGTGCGCCACCCCTCTGCGAGATACGCACCCACAAAAAAACCAAAGGAACGGTCTAAGTCTAATTTCGTTAGGCTGTTAGGGTCGTTAGGGTCGAGATAGATGCTCAAATCCACCTCCGTGCGATCTTCTGACGGTAAGGTATGCAAGACGGGAATCTGATCACCCACTTGTAAAGCGGACCCCTCCTTTGTGACGACCTTGCCGCACTCAACGACCAGGAACGATTTTGCTTTTGTAGCGGTGACTGTTCGCCCAGAGCGTGTCGTTATTTTTACCAACGTGCTTGAACCATCCTTATTATGAGGTGGATGCCTAGTCACCGCCTCGAGCAACTTCCACGATACGTTTCCATCGTCGTCGACCGTGAGAGCCTCTGCGGCACCTTTCTCCAATGGTAAATACGCCGTATCTGGCGTGGGGTACTCCACGTTGTGTTTGTACATTTCCAACATGGTATCAATCGTTTCCCCAATGCACGTATTTTGCAATGTAGAGCCTCGATTCCAACGAATGATCAAATCCGTGTTGTATTCCACGCTATTCAGCGTCATCTGCGTCGCTAAAATGAAAAAGAACGGTGTTAGAGTGACCCAGAGGCGATTCTACGACGTTAGAACTTACCGGGTTCGCCAATACTCTGCGCGGCCACTGCACCGACAGCCTCGCCTGGACATTGAAATGCCTTGTCGTATTGTTTCTTGATTGTATGTACGATGTACTCCATATTGTCCAGGGTGATATGCTGTGACACGAGAAGTGCCGAGTTCAACTGACTTCGAATCAAAATGCGCAGCATGTCGTTCTGAACATACTCGAGTAACTTCAAGACCATAGTGTACACTTGGTCGGCATTCAGCGCCTCCGACGGAATGCTAAAGAGACCAGTCGCGTTTGTCACGATCCTCGATACGTTGATTGGCAACATAAAGTACGACGTACCGGACAATGTCGGATCTTTCCATTGGTCCATGTCTTGCAGAAACGCATGGTCCAATCGCAGCTGCTCCGTCTCCGCGGCGATCGATGTCTTAATTTCACTCTCGCACGACAAGATATGCTGCTTTTCAATACGCATGCCGTCAAATCCATCGTCGCCGTATGCAAACTGCATCAGCATACCGTCGGAGTTGCGGACGCTTCGGTCCCAGTGCGTAGTCATGTTCTCGAGCGCTTTGATCAAACGACGTTCCAAATATCCGGTCGTGCTTGTTTTGCATGCTGTGTCAATGATACCCTCTCGTCCACTGATAGATAAGAACCATGCTTCGTGTGGATCAAGACCCTCCACAAACGAATGTTGGATAAATCCTCGCTCGGATGGATTGTTTGACCCACGACGAAAATGTGGCAACGTACGGTCGGTCCAAGTCTTTGGTATGCGAGCACCAGCCAAATTCTGTTGGCCCACGACCGCTTTGATCTGACTCACATTCAATGAATTCCCCTTTGAGCCGGAATTCACGGTACAAAACAAATTATTGGAATCATTCAAAGGCATTTGCACCAATTTTCCCATACTATCGCGACACACGTTCAAACGTTGATTGATCTTGCTCTCATTGGTCTCGCCATCGACGTCTTTAAAGGCATGCTCCACATCCGCGTGTACCGTGTCACGCACGGCCCGTTCCGTTATCATGTCGCGCACGCCAATCGTAAATCCATGCTGGTCCAACCACTTGTGTACCACCATCTGCAAGCGATGAATGAACAATATAGTCTCGTCCGGCCCGCAATCATTGTATATCACATGAATCAACGATCCATGGCTCGTCCCCAACGCCTTCTTGCTCAGCTGGCCACGGATAAGCCGACCGCCTCGTATTTCCACGTCGCCGCGTGACCAGTTCACAGAGGGAAGAACTTTTGATATCAAATCATAACCCGTATACACCTCTTTGTCGTCCAATTGACCGTTCCAACCCGGTATGCACATCACACACCGCATCATCACCGTGCGTTCCAACGTTACCCCCGGCGCTGACAACAAATACGCGCCCAACAGCGCATCTTGAATGACCGACATCACCGGACGGTTGCTCTGCGGCGACACCACCTGATACTTGACCGCCATGATATTGCGCGCTTCCGCTTGGCTCTCCACGGTCTGCAACGCATGCAAGTTCATCTCGTCACCATCAACTAAAAAAACATGTTAGTGCAAACGTCGAAAAAAGAAAAGAAAAGGATCAACCATGACTTACAATCCGCATTGTACGGCGTCGTGCAACTCAAATTCATGCGAAACGTCGAGTACGGAAGAACACGCACTTCGTGTGCCATCAATGACATTTTGTGCAACGACGGCTGACGATTAAACAACACAATATCCCCATCCTGTAACGTACGCTCAATCGTATAACCGCTGGTCAGGCGAATGTTCACACGGTTCACAAACGACAAATCCACACGCGAACCGTTTGGACGCGTCACGAAACGCACGGGTGACTTTTCCATTTCCAACATGTCCTGCAACGTTTTACGATTGTAATCCGTCACCTTTACTGGAATTGTCAACTTTTCGGCAATGCTTTTCGGTACGCCCACTTCATGCATGCCCAAATGCGGGTCACCCGTGATGACCGTCCGCGCCGTGTAGTCGCATCGTTTCCCCATCAAGTTGCCACGAATACGTCCTTCCTTGTGAAGCAAACGCGCCGCCAGCGACGTATACTCCCGCGAAGAATTGCGCTTTCGACCGTTCGACAACTTCTCATGATTGATGTAACCAGTCACGGCCAGCTGAAGAGACTCACGTGCACTGCGAACCACATGATCCGGCCGTGTACTCTCTTTCATCTTCTTCAACTTGTCGTTCGCACGCAAAATTTGCTGCAAACGGTATGTCAAATCGTCTTCGCCACGCAACACACCACCCGTCATGATTGGTGTCCGCACCGTCGGTGGAGGAACAGGTAGCACATGTATGAGCAAATCGCACGGATTACTCATCCCCAATGTTGATGGCACGCTCTCGTCCATCTTCTCCAAATGTGCACGAATCTCGGCCGTCGAGTACTGCACCGACGCTTTCAATACCGCATTGTTCTCCTTCGACCATGTATACTTTGGTTGACGCGCGTTACACGATGGACACCGAGCGTGCAAATTCTTAACGTACAATTGCATGCGCCGATTCAATGGGACATTGATCACCGACACACCATCCTTTATTTGCAACTTTCCACACTCGACACAAATGCACTTCAACCAATGAATCAAATTGGCCACCCAAGAAATGTGAAACACCTCTTCCGTCAACTCAATGTGGCCAAAATGCCCAGGGCACTTGCCCTTTGATAGGCCACAAGTCACGCATTTTCCCTGTAGTGGACCCATGCGAGGATCGCGGAGTCCATTTTCCAAAGGAATGCCCTTTTCCGTGGTCCGTTTCTCATGAACTTCGCAGACGGACGCCTTCCGAATGCTTTCTGAACTCCACACTGAAAATTTCACACCTGCCAACATATTTGATCCACTTTGTAACATACCTTCATATGGACTTTATACATTCCCAGGGGACGAATCCGTTCGTAGAACGTCTCCCGCCGTGCGCATTCAAATAATGCACGTAAGGGTGAATTTGTAATGCTGTGTCATGTAGTGATAATAATTGGTATATAATAGGTACTGTCGTAATAATATACATCTAAATAGCATTAATGCCAGGACGCAACCGTCATTTTTTCACCATGAAATATACGAACTATATACAATAACCTAGTATCTGGGTCCCAGTCGCTGATAAAGGTCTTGTGTGCATTCAATGGCCGCATATGTGGGTTATGTTTGTCGTAGTACGAACATGCGTCTTCTTTCCGGCGAAAAACAGCCCGCAAATATCCCACATGCTCCAAGAATCCACCGGCAGACACTTCTGGGTTTATCGGCATTCGTAACACTTCCAACACGTATGGCATGCTTCTATCGGTACGCGCACGCCCGACATTTATACTTATGTGACCGTCCCTTAGGTGATGTGTGTCACTTTAGTTGAAAATGCTGTATGTCGTGCCGCCAGGTATAATTGTGTCGACGCGCGTATATCCAACGACACGTTCTGCATTCCGTGCTTGCATGTGTGAAATTGAATTTTTTCACAAACTGTGGATCTAACTCGCCCTGTCTCCATGCATGGTAACTGTCATATAGTGATTTATTCGCCATGCACTCTTTCAAATGAGATGCCAATTCTTCTAACGATTCAAACTGATCCACACGAATGATTGAACCCGATGGAACAAATGAATCAATGTTTGATGCACCGTAATATATTGGAATAGTACCCGCCTTTAATGCCAAGTATACCTTCTCGGTCACATAGTCGTCCACATTTCCATTTTCAAATGCAGCATGAAATTTGTAATGTTGCATAATACGCACTTTGTCGTCATTGCCAGGTGGCTTCGGCGCATTATGAAGACACGCTGACATTGAATCCACGCGTATTCCGAGATCTATCAAACGTGTAATTATACGCTCTCGGTGATTCTTTGAATTGCAATTCCGTGCTAAAAATGACACACCGTCAATTGCATCAAACGAGACCGGGCTATTCTTGCCAATAAAATTCGTATATCCGCCAAATGAAAAATACGCTACCAAAATTGGCGACTGCCATCGATACGTACTTTCAACCGTCCAGCCTGTAGTGTCGATTGGATAGTAATGCGCACCTTCCAATTGTAAATACACTGTCACTTTGTCGGTTGTCCGAGGTGCCCTTCTCCCGCGCAGTTCATACACATATGCGTCCACATCCGCCGTTGAGGTAGTATACACACACTTTACATCGCAAGGCTCTACACGGTTGTAACCCATAGTGCTCCATACACGTACTTCATCGGAATATATTTTTGCCTCTACTTTTGCACGTTTCACTTCGTCCACCGTGTGCCGACGTACTTCATCGGAATATATTTTTGCCTCTACTTTTCCACTTGTCAATTCGTCCACCGTGTGCCGTAAGCCCTTCTCTTCTACGTTCATCAAATTATGAAAATACAACAGAACACTTCCATACGCCACGAGGTACAACACCATGTATCGAATCGTCATATTTCCATGTACAGCCATAAGCCATGTTTATACCATTGAGATCGACAATCTTGTACTTTGACACTTCACTTAACTTCACTTAAGTGACCGTCCCTTAGGTGATGTCTGCTCTCCAGTCTGACCCGTTTAAATGCCATAGTATGCGCGTATTATGGCCGTCATACAGATACACAGCATTGGCTTGCCATGCTCGCAATTATCTTTCCATACAAGTAATATATTATATATTCTAAAAATTCTATCAATTATTATCCCAGGATAAAAAATCTCAACTCATTTTTTGGAAAAAAAATTTGTCATTGGTCACAGTCACCAATGACAAATTTAATCTCAAAATTTTTTTAACTTTTTTTTTATCCTCGGAGGTTAGGACCGGTTTCATTCTTAACCGTGTTGGCAGTTCACTGATCTGTCCCCATTGGCCGGACACGCCATGTACTTTTACCCAACACCACGGTACACTCCTTCCCAGTATCTCCCTATCATATACCATATTAATATATGCATAGCATATATTATTCCATGGAATATATCTCATCCATATCTTGGAATAAAAATTCAGAAGTCATTTTAAAAAAAAAAAAATTGTCATTGGTCACAGTCACCAATGACAAATTTAATCTCAAAATTTTTTTAACTTTTTTTTTATCCTCCGAACCTAGGATCGATTCCATTCTTAACCACATCCACGGTTCACTGATGTGTCACCCATGGGACCGTCGCTTGACTGATGTGTCCCTCTTGTCACGCCGGCCGTGTACTTGTATCGCCTGGCATGGTACACTCTTTCACAGATGTGTCCTATCTGTTACCATGATAGAATAGACATAGCATATATTATTCCATGGAATATAAATTCATCTCTTGGAACAAAAATTCAGAAGTCATTTTAAAAAAAAAAAATTTGTCATTGGTCACAGTCACCAATGACAAATTTAATCTCAAAATTTTTTTAACTTTTTTTTTATCCTCGGAGGTTAGGACCGGTTTCATTCTTAACCCAATCCACGGTTCACTGATGTGTCACCCATGGGACCGTCACTTAAGTGATGTGTCCCCCTTGTCCCATCGGCCGGCAGCCGGCCGTGTACTTGTACCACCAGGCATGGTACACTCTTTCCCCATACCATCCTATGTGTTGCCGTGATAGAATAGACATAGCATACATTATTCCATGGAATAGAAATTCATATCTTGGAACAAAAATTCTGAAGTCATTTTAAAAAAAAAAAATTTGTCATTGGTCACAGTCACCAATGACAAATTTAATCTCAAAATTTTTTTAACTTTTTTTTTATCCTCGGAGGTTAGGACCGGTTTCATTCTTAACCCAATCCACGGTTCACTGATGTGTCACATATGGGACCGTCGCTTGACTGATGTGTCACTCTTGTCACGCCGGCCGTGTACTTGTATCGCCTGGCATGGTACACTCATTCCCAGTATCTCCCTATTAGATACCGTGATAGAATAGACATACCATACATTATGCCATGGAATATAAATTCATATCTTGGAACAAAAATTCCCAAGTCATTTTAAAAAAAAAAAATTTGTCATTGGTCACAGTCACCAATGACAAATTTAATCTCAAAATTTTTTTAACTTTTTTTTTATCCTCGGAG
>Ga0255784_10000033_pt1 | contig 108162 bp, 104 predicted proteins | sample 101ome_14_FD_179982 | JGI IMG/M metagenome (GOLD analysis project Ga0255784, IMG submission 179982) | Coastal salt marsh microbial communities from the Groves Creek Marsh, Skidaway Island, Georgia - 101403AT metaG (version 2) | ecosystem: Environmental > Aquatic > Marine > Intertidal zone >...
GCTTCCTCCAAAAGTCGACTTTGAAGCGTTTTAGAGTCCATACCCGTCCCTTCAATATTTGGGAATGCATAGAACGCACCGCCGGGCTCTGCACATCGAACTCCAGGAATGCCATTCAGACCATCGACTATCACTCTGCGGCGTTCGGAAAAAGCTAAAAGCATTTCGTCAACTGCAGATTGGGGTCCCTCTAGAGCTGCTATGCCAGCGAATTGTGTAGGCGCATTCACACAAGAGTGGTTATTTACGGCAAGCTTCTCCACATGCGAGATCAATTTTTCTGGCCATATTGAATATCCCAGCCGCCATCCGGTCATCGCATATGTTTTTGACCAACCATTTAAAACAATAAGACGGTCTCGCAGCCCCTCATAAGCCAGCATCGATGCGTGCTGGAGCCCATCATAAAGCATACGATCGTAAATCTCGTCACTCATCAAGGCCACATTTGGCCAACGTTCTAAGCCCGCAGCCAATTTGTCCAGTTCAGCCTTTGGCGTTACACCACCAGTTGGGTTTGCAGGAGTATTGATAATGATGAGGCGAGTTTTGTCAGTAATTTGGCCCAAAACTTCATCTGCCGAGAATGCAAAACCTTTTTCTTCTAAAAGGCGCATCGGAACAGGTTTAGCACCTACGTACCGAATCGCACTTTCATAGATTGGAAAGCCAGGATTAGGGTAGATGATCTCTGCTCCCGGTTCTCCAAACATCATAATGGCGAAGAACATTGTAGGCTTACCGCCCGGCATAATCATAATGTTCTCTGGATCGACGCTCACACCTCTTCGTATGTGAACGTCATTCGCAACAGCTTCCCTCAAGGCTGGGATGCCTTTTGCCGGAGTATAACCATGATGGCCATCCCGCATTGCTTTAATAGCTGCCTCAACCACATGAGTAGGTGTTTTAAAATCAGGCTGGCCTATGCCGAGGTTTATTACATCCTTGCCTGCTGCCACTAATTTCGCTGCGCGCGCTAACACCTCAAACGCAGTTTCGGTGCCTAATTGGGAAAGATTTTTAGCAAGTTGCATAGTTTTTGAATTCCTGCTCGGATAAACTTCTGGAACGTTTGACTATGCCTGGGCATTAGAAGCAAGAGCAAGCAACATCAAACTCTGGTTGACGTCTATGCAGCTTCTCGCGTAAACGCAATACAGTCGATGGTGCCCATAGCTCAGTTGGTTAGAGCGCCTGGTTGTGGTCCAGGAGGTCGCCGGTTCAAATCCGGTTGGGCACCCCATATGCTTCCTCCAGAGATTCGTTCAAGAGGATTGGCATAATGCCTGACAAAAACGTCACAAAAATAAGAAAACAACCGCCAATTCGGGATGCCGCTACTCTCGTCCTAGTCCGCATGCGTGGCAGAACTCCTGAAATTTTGATGGGAGAACGGAGTTCTGGGCATGTTTTCTATCCTCATCACTATGTTTTTCCTGGTGGCCGAGTTGACCGGAGCGATGGCTTCGTTATTCCCGAGAAAGATCTACGCCCTGAAGTGCTAAAGCGCTTGACTGCCTCTGCAACCGAACGGCGCGCAAGAGCACTTGCACTAGCGGCAGTTCGAGAAACTTTCGAAGAAACAGGTCTAGTCATAGGGTCAAAGGCGCCCAAGCCGAAACGGCCACCAAAGGGTTGGGATACTTTTTACGAAACTGGTTTTGGTCCATCCCTGGATGGCCTCACTTACATTTATAGGGCAGTCACACCACCCGAACGTCCCAGACGCTTCAATGCTCGCTTTTTTGTGACTGAATACGAAAGGGTCTCGGTTGTTGCGGATGTAGAACAAGATGAACTGCTGAAACTTCAGTGGCGTGATATCGACTCTGCACTACAGCTGAAGATCCGACCTATCACTGCCATCGTTCTAAAAGAAATCAGAGATCGTTTAAACGATGGTAGCCTATATGATGACCGGCCTGTGAAGTGGGTGAAAACCGGTCCTGGCGGTCGAAACCGGATATCAGGGGTAGAATGAAGCGCCTTGAAGTCCTATCCGTAGAGGAAATGTACGCAGTAGACCAATCTGCAATTAATGCTGACCTAACTCACGAAATGCTTATGGAAAATGCTGGTGTTGCAGTTTCAGAAGAAATCCAACGGCACTGGCCTGCTACCAATACTATTATTCTCTGTGGACCCGGAGATAATGGTGGCGACGGCTGGGTTATAGCACGCCAGTTAGCTAATGCGGGTTGGCCCGTAAAGGTGGCTTCACTGGTTGATCAAAACCAGTTGAAAGGCAGTTCAGCTATCCATGCAGATCGTTGGGATCATCTCGTTGAGCCTGCAACGCCCAATGCTCTTTTAGGCTCGAATTTGATCGTAGATGCCTTATTCGGAGCTGGCCTAAATCGTAATTTAAAAAACTCCGAAGCAGCACTTGTAAAGGCGATGGATGAACATCCAGCGCCAGTAATTGCCGTTGACCTTCCAAGTGGAGTTAATGGTAATGACGGGCAGGTGATGGGTGCGGCAGCAAAAGCAGCCATGACCGTCACTTTTTTTCGGAAGAAACCCGGCCATTTGCTAGCCCCAGGTCGCTTCCTTGCTGGCAAGACTATAGTCGCTGACATCGGCATACCTGAACAACTGGCAGGGGCAGCTAAAGTTTTCGAAAATGCACCCCCTCTTTGGAGCAACACCCCATCTGAATTAAATGTATTAGGCCACAAATATTCGCGGGGCCATGTCCTTGTAGTTGGCGGAAAACAAACAACTGGGGCGGGTCGACTCGCCGCCCGAGCTGCCCTGCGTGGAGGAGCTGGGCTTGTCACAATTGCTGCGCCCTCCGAAGCATGGCCAATCTACGCAGCATCAGAATTAGAAGTCGTGGTACGTTCTATATCTGGACCCACAGGACTTGCTGATTTACTTCAGGACCCCAGATACAGCACTGTGATTTTAGGTCCAGGACTAGGCGTCAACGAAGAAACACAAGATTTCGTCAAAATTGCCGCGAGATCAAAACGTAACCTCGTGCTGGATGCCGACGCCTTGACTGCTTTTGCAGAGTGCCCAGAAGACCTCTTCGAGACTTTAGAACAAACCCCTCAAGCCATCCTTACTCCACATGCTGGTGAATTTCGTCGCCTTTTCCCTGATGCTGAAGGCTCAAAGCTGAACCAAGCAAAGATGGCCGCTTATAGAGCTCATGCTAATTTAATTTTAAAAGGTCCAGATACAGTAATTGCGGCGCCAGATGGGAAGGCGGCCATTAACACCAATGGACCAGCATGGCTTGCAACTGCTGGGTCTGGTGATGTCCTGGCAGGTATTGTTGGGGGCCTAATGTCAGAAGGAACATCGGCTTTTGATGCTGCGGCTGCTGGTGTTTGGTTGCATGGCGCTTCTGCTGCAAGGCTAGGACGGGGAATGATCGCCTCTGACATCATAAGTGTTCTTCCTCAAGCATTTACTGATGCTGCAAGCTTCGTAAAATAACAAAATATTTTGAAGCGATTTCTAATTGGGGGCCTTGGTCATGGCATATAAAATTGAAGCGTTTGTAGAAGACCTAAAACGCTTAAACGCAGCCCATGCACCGCCAAAAGAAATCCTTCCTGAAATAGCGCCTCTTGCGGCCCGTCTTTCTGAGGATCAAAGCTGGGTGCAATCCAGCTTCTACGATATCGACGAAAACCAAGGGATTGGCATAACCGTTCTGCACGAAGAGCCAGACCATACTCTTTTAGTGGAAGCCATAGTTTGGGCCCCAGGTAAGGGCGTATTGCCTCATGACCATCAAACCTGGGGAGTTGTAGTTGGGCTAGATGGAACAGAAAGGAATACGATTTGGCAACGCACAGATGATGGCTCAAGACAAAACCACGCCGTCTTAGAGGTTCATCACGAAGCCGATGTTGGAAAGGGACAAACAATTGTATTTATGCCGAATGATATTCACAGTGTGAAAAATATCACCGATCGCCCATCGCTGTCTCTTCACATATACGGCAAAAGCCTAGCTCATACTGGACGGTCTGAATTTGAACCCGAAACCAACACAATACGACCATGTCCCGTTAGGGCAAAAAGGCCATTAATTTGAAAATTATACTTTTTTTAATTTAGGCAGCCAATTTTCCCGGCACCATTGCATAATTTCCGTTCCCGTAGCCATCCAGACGTCGTCATGCCCTAGAATATAGCCCAACGTCTCATCTAAGTACTTGAGACGATGCGGCTGGCCGTAGAGATAAGGATGTAGACAAAGGGGCATCACAGTGCCGCTCTTTTCTCCCTCTGAATAGAGGACATCAAACATGTCTCGCATCATACGCGAGAACTCTTCCCCCTCTGAATGCCAGCGATATACAACCGCATCATTCACATCCATTGAATATGGAATTGTCATGATTTGCCCATTTGCTGTTTCGACGGGAACAGGTTGGTCGTCATGATAAAAGTCCGTCGTGTAGCCAATCCCGTTAGCGACACAAGCTTCGGCTCCCCATTTCGTTTGACTAACAGCGGATCCAAACCAACCATTAAGCTGCCTACCCGTGCGAGCTCGCAGAAGATCGACACAGTCCTTTATTACGGCATAGGTCTCTTCCTTACCAAGGCCCCAAATGTAACGAGTATTGTACAGACCATGGCAAAGATAATCATAATTTCGTGCCTCCATCGCTTCCCATATATCCGGGTAGTGCTCGATAATTCCGAAATTGAGTGAGACAGTGCATGTCACATTGTGTTTGTCGAAAATATCAAACATTCGCCAGACACCAACACGATTACCATAGTCTCGAACTCCATAGCCTAATACGTCTGGTGCAGGCATCCGAGGCCAAGAAGTGCGAACGTTTGTAAACTCAGGTTGATACTCATAGTGCTCAATATTGGGTAGCACCCAAACAGCAACCCGTGCCCCGTTTGGCCACTCAAGCTTTGGGCGCTGATCATAAGGATGGAATGGAAACGACGGACCTAAGTTTTCTGACATCAAGATGTCTCCACCACATTAACAGTTTTTGACCCCATCGGAGCCTAAGGTGCCAACTAGGGTTCGATTGCAGCACCAGTGTTTAAAAGTTGATCTATCTCATCTTTACCAAAGCCAACATCGGCTAAGACCTCGCGAGTCTGCTCACCTATGAGAGGTGCATGTAGAGTGTCTTCACGCATCCCCCCTGTAAATGTTGTGGGCGTCTTTGTCTTTAAGATACGACCTTGAGTAGGGTGTTCAATTTCTTCAAAAAAACCAATGTCGTTCAGGTGCGGATCATCCAATAGGTCATCTATTTTATTATAAGCTGCGGCTGGGACATCTAATTTATCGAAAATTTCCAACCATTCTGCTGTCGTTTTCTTCAGCAAGCCGGAAGCACGAACTTCAAAATAATCTGCAGCATTTTCTGTTCGGCTAGCAGCACTATCAAAACGAGAGTCGCTCTTGAGTTCTGGTCTTCCAATTGCATCGAAAAAGGCAAAGGCTTGTGGATTAGTATTTGGGCCAACAGTGATGTAGCCATCGGAGGTTGGTAACGGACGGTAGTCTGGCGAAAGCAATCTATTGTCGCCCGACTCACCAGCTGGTGGCACAAATGTGAGACCAGCTAAATGCTCAGATGAGACAAAACTTGCCATATTTTCCAACATAGGCACTTCGATTGCCTCACCAACACCTGTTTTTTCACGACGGTATAATGCAAAGCCAATTGATTGAGCCGCTATCAGCCCTGTGACATGATCTGTCATTACCATCGGAACAAATCTTGGCTCGCCAATGGCGCGCTCAAAAGTTCCCGCGACACCTGACAAACTTTGTACGATTGGATCATAGGCTGGACGATTGAAGTAACGACCCCCTTTTCCAAAAGCGACTATACCGCAATAAATCAGTCGAGGATTAAGGTCTGACAAATTTTGGAAGTCTAGGCCAGCCCTCTCTAGCGCAGCTGGCCGCACATTTGTGACAAATACATCCGCTGATGTGATTAATTTTTTTAAAGCACCAAGCCCAGCTGGCTCCTTTATATTCAAACAGACCGAACGCTTGTTACGGTTAAAGTTCATGAACTTTCCCGACATTCCGGGATTTCTGGAACCCTTAGCCATAGTGCGCAAAAGGTCTCCCCCCGGAGCCTCTATCTTAATTACGTCTGCACCCTGATCACCAAGTGTTCGTCCACAGATAGGACCGACAACCACTGTGGTCATATCAATGACACGTATGCCGTCTAGGGGGCCTCCCGTCACTATTCAAAACTCACATTTATTTCTGCACATAGGTGTCCATGCTTGTCACCAATCCAGCAGCTTTGACCTTCTTCGGTTCTATTTCCATAAACAGTAACCGTATCCCCAACCCAAATGGGTTTGGTCAGGCGGGCATCCAAACCTGTAATTGTGCGGCTGTCATGCTTGACGGCAAGGTCCGTGACTGTCTGCATCGTTAGGCCGCCGTTTTGAACGGTATGGTCGTAACCCTCCTCAGTTCGAGCGTAATCCGCATCATAGTGAATTCTATGAGCATTCCAGGTAACTGCACCGTATCGGAAATTTTTCGCCTCGGAAAAATAAACAGTTTCCTGCCAATCACTTTGCTCTGGAGCAAGATTTGGTTGGGTCTTGGTGGACTTTGCACCAGCAGGAACAGCTTCACGATAAATCGCGTCAAATTCGTCCACTGCAATAACTTTGCCGTCAGTCTCAAAGGTTAGCCGCATAGTTAAAATAACTATATTTCCCGATCTACCACTCTTGGGCAGTATAGCTGCAACTTCTGCTGTCTTAATCGCAGGTTGGCCAACAACGAGATTGCCCATGATCTGCACTCGGCGCCCCGCTCCCATTCGGCGGGGTAGGGGGATTGGTGGAAGGAAAACCCCCTTGTGCGGATGACCATCAGGACCAATCTCACTATCCTTGCAAATGTCTGGGAAAAACATATTGAACCATGCGCGCGGGATTGCATCACCCTCTTTTATGGAAGCGGGATCGACGTCCAATGTTGCGGCTGCCCTCTGCACAGATGTTAGCCCTATTTCATCATGCACTACGCGCTTTCTTCCAATCCACTTTTCTAATTCAGGAATTGCTGCTTGGACTTCAGGGTTCATTTAGTGGATCTCCTCAGCATGGTTTTGATGCAAAATTTCAATTTTTTACCAGACTGTTTATCTGATTTTAGAGTTAGCGCGGTCCCACAATGGATAGCATCATAAAAAGTAGCACAAACTCCAACATTATTAGTGATGTGGTTTGGAATTTTGACAGCCCTAGAACTCGGCGAACAACAAACCAATCATATGCAATGGACCATAAAAATAAAACAAATGTTGTGGTGTCATATGATTTTGACGACAGACCCAGAAGAACTGCAACGCCAGCGGCTGTGGTTGTAATCAGCGCTTGGGCTAAGGCACAAAAATTCGAGGCTATCGCATATTTTAGCCATGCATCTTCCTGACCAAACTGCTCAGCAAATGCTGCCGCAATATGCAATGATGCCAGCCATACAATAGCCATTACCAACAGCAACTTTATTGAGATAGTTGCCCCTGATGAGTTAAGGCCCAGTTCAGCGAATGACAAAATGCTGCTTTGAATATATGCGCACGCTAAAACTAGAGGGAAAGCAAAGAAAGAAAGCCAGAAATGCCTTTCCCCATTAGGCAAAAGCCCCATGAGTGAAGAGTCAAATGCGGCAAGTCTAAAAGCGATTTTCAAATTGCGGCACAACTCGCCTAGCATCTATCTTTAACCTTCAAAGAACGCGTGTAGAATTAATCGATAGGTTTCTGCTAGATCGCGAATATCTTGAGTAGCAACATGCTCATCAACCTTGTGGGCAGTTGCGCTAATTAGGCCTAACTCCACCACAGGGCAGTAATCCTTAATAAAACGTGCGTCCGATGTGCCGCCAGATGTCGAGAACTCAGGTCGACTACCGGATACCGTCTGAACTGCTTTTGCAACAATCTCAGTTAGCTGTCCTGGCTCTGTTACAAAACTTTCGCCAGATACCGATACCGACAGCTCATATGGACGACCCACAGCATCCAAACGTCTTTTGAGTTCTTTTTCCAGCGCCGCCCCATCGAAATTTGCATTAAAGCGAACGTTGAAACGCGCCTCCACTTTTGCAGGGATCAGGTTGGTTGTTGTATTGCCCACATCAACAGATGTGAGTTGCAAGCTGGAGCCTGGGAAGTGGGGGTGTCCTGCATCCAATGGCGTATCAGTTAACGCATGCAAAAGCGGCAGTATTCCATGGATTGGGTTATCAGCTCTTTCAGGGTAGGCCACGTGACCTTGAACGCCTTTAACACTTAAAACGGCATTCAGACTTCCGCGGCGACCAATTTTGATCATTTCCCCCATCTGCAAGGGATTTGTTGGCTCCCCTACTATGCAAGCATCGAAGCGTTCGCCGCGCTCGCCAAGAACCTTCAGCATCTTCTTGGTGCCATTAATAGAAGGCCCCTCTTCATCTCCGGTAATCAAAAGAGAGATAGCCCCTTTGGGCTCTTTATTGATGTCGTTCAGGTATGCAGCTGATGCAGCAACAAACGCTGCGATGGCGCCCTTCATGTCAACGGCGCCACGCCCATATAAAACCCCATCATGGATAGTGGCGGCAAAAGGAGGGTCCCGCCATTCACTAGAATCGCCTACGGGTACTACATCCGTATGTCCCGCAAAGCACAAATGTTGTCCCGCATTGTTTGAGCCAATTCGAGCAAATAAATTATCTACATCAGGGGTGTCTTGCTCTTGAAAGGGCATTCGCTCGGTAGTGAAACCCATTGGTTGCAGCCATCCCTCGAGAGCTGCTAGAGCGCCGCCATCAATTGGCGTAACGCTCTCACAACGTATCAAAGATTGAGCAAGCTCAACAGGATCAAGTGGCCAGAGCCCCATTTAATCGCGCAACAGGTCATTAATGGAGGTCTTGGCTCTAGTGCCTTCATCGACTGTCTTCATTATAACAGCACAATAAGTTGAAGGCCCTGGACCACCTGTTGGCAAGTCGTGGCCCGGCAAAGTGCCGGGGACAACAACTGAATAAGCGGGGACCCGACCGACGTGCACTTCGCCAGTGTGTCGATCAATTATCTTAGTGGATGCACCAACAAATACACCCATGGATAAAACAGCGCCCTCTTCTACAATCACGCCTTCAGCAACTTCGGAACGAGCACCGATAAAGCAGTTATCTTCAATGATCACAGGAGTTGCCTGCATGGGCTCCAGAACACCACCGATCCCTACACCCCCGGAAAGATGGCAATTTGAACCAATCTGGGCGCATGAACCAACAGTCGCCCAGGTATCGACCATTGTGTTTTCACCAACATAAGCCCCAAGATTTACAAAGCTAGGCATCAAGACTGCGCCTTTTGCAACGTATGCGGACCGCCGAATAACGGCACCGGGCACCGCTCGAAAACCAGCAGCATCAAACTCACGTTTACCCCATCCGGACGTCTTCAGTGGGACCTTATCAAACCAAGCAGATCGCCCGAAAGTAGGATCCACAGCGCCTCCAGCCATTGGGGCACTATCGTAAAGACGGAAGGATAAAAGCACTGCTTTCTTGCACCACTCATTGACTATCCACTCGCCTTGTTTTTTTTCGGATACGCGAACTTGTCCGCTATCTAAGGCATCTAGAGCTGCCTCAACGGCATCCCGGATTGGACCTTTGGTACTGCTTGAAATTTCCTCTCGGTTATTCCAAGCCTCTTCAATTGTGTTGGCGAGTTCAGCGGTCGACATAGAACCAAAAGCTCCCTCAAGAAATAAAATCTAAACTTGTCGGACAATGGCGGAGAGCGACCGAGCCTGTCAACGCGTCACTGGAGCCCAAGCGTTCGCTGAAAGAAAACTTTTGTCCTAGCATTCGCGCGTTCGCGCATCGCTGGCACATCCGCACTAGCCCCTTCTCGCGCGAAAGCATGGCCCGTTCCTTCGTATACGTGCGAGGTTACATCATTTAGCGGAAGAAGTGCTGCATCGAGAGCGCGTCGCACCGGAACAGGGGTCCATGCATCTGTCTCACCAACATGAAATAAAAATGGTGATTGAAGTTTTTCAGCTTCCTTTAAATAAGCCTCAATACCCACACCATAATAACTGACATTCGCATCTGCAGTGCCGCGGACTCCTGACAGGTATGCAAGCAAACCACCAAGGCAGTATCCTGACGTACCAACCTTACCCGTACAAGCTTGCATCTTGCGGAGATGTTGAACGCAAGCCTCAACATCGAGGACAGCGGCGTCAGTATCCATCTGACCACGAGTAGCCAAAGCCTCCTCTCTATGTCCATCCGTTTCTGGGTCTAACTCAATGCCAGGCCTCAGTCTCCAATATAGATCTGGTGCTAATGCAATTAAGCCTTGTTGTGCCCAAAAATCAGCAATGCGGCGAATGAATCTATTAACTCCAAAGACTTCCATCAGGATGACCACTGCTGGTGCAGGACCAGCATTTTTGGGCATAGCAATATACGCCCCCATAGAACCTACTTCGGTTTTCACTTCAGCATTCAGCAACAGACCTGCCCTTATCTTGTGCAATAACCTCAGCAAGACTGAACGAGAACGAGAGTTAAAATCAATGGCTAACAATCATCTCTCTAGAAGCTGAACGCCGATCATCTGCCTTTTAGATCTGTAAATCCCTGTTTCTGAGAATTAATTGTTCTACAATGCATTAGAAAATATTTTAGAAACAGCCATCAATTAATAGGGTTTAATCAACAAATTTTACAGATTCTGTCTTTGTTCAAAATAGAGAAAATACCTCTTGAAATTCGTTTTAAGACAAAAAATGAAACAAGCTTTAGAGCGCTACGCCCCCTGGACATTAATAGCAGCGGTTCCGCTACTAGTTGCAGGTTGGGTGTTGCCCATTATGACAGTTACAGGTTTCTGGATGTTTGAGACTGAACATTCAGTGTTTAAAGGAATAAGGACCTTCGTTAATGAAGGTGAATGGCTTCTAGTTCTGATTATTGGGGCTTTTGCGGTTCTGTTTCCCGCATGCAAAGTGATAATTGGTATCTTTGCCTTGATTCACCCTAAAAAAGCAAAAACCGCCATCCGGGTAGCAAATATAGTATCAAAGTGGTCAATGTTAGATGTCTTCGTGGTTGCGCTGGTTGTTATGACTGCAAAATCAAGTGTTATCGCGGACGCTCGCGTTGGAATAGGGGCATGGTGCTTTGCTGCCGCTGCTATCACATCAACTATTGCAATAGCTGCCTTGAGTAAGTGCCACAGAGAAGCATAATTTGAAAAAACGAGCCGCCCACGTCTTCATGAATTTAGTTCCAAGCCTTTGGGCTGGGTTAATTTTGGGAGGTGGAATTTTATCCATTCTTGCCATTTTTGACGTTCCATTAGCCGAAAAGTCATTTGCATATTCCGCAGCGGCAAGAGTTTTTGAAAGAGTAGCGTTAATAGAGTGGGGTTTCCTAGGATTAATTTTGCTGGGTATCTTAACGCTGCAATTTCCTCCAAAGCGAACCTTTGTCACTGGCATGATCGCCGTGATCTTTATTTTGCAAGAGCTTTGGTTGCATCCTGTTCTTTCTGAGAGAGCTTCTATTCTGGCTAGTGGTGGCCAAGTGGAAACCTCCTTGGCACATCCTGTGTTCGCAGTGTTGTCGCTAGTAAAACTACTTCTGCTAATTGGTCTCAGCTTTTCAGAGTTGTATCATTTTCGATTTTGCCGCGACCGAGCAGTGTTAGCTCCTTCAAAATAGCGAACAATCCCAGCAGCAATAGCACTGGCAATAGCTTCCTGATTTTTTTTGCGAGAGAGACGTTGAGCATCTGTTTTGTTGGTCAAAAAACCAAGTTCAATAAGAACAGATGGGACATCTGGCGCCTTTAATACCGCAAAACCAGCAGATCGCTTTGGGCGGCGCAGCAAGGGTTGAGTTGGTGCTAGCGCAAATAAAATATCGTCTGCAACTGCCATCGACTGGTTTTTGGTCTCGCGTTGGGCCAGGTCTATTAGAATGCTAGCAACTTCTTTATTGTCTTCTTCCAGTGGCGCGCCGCCGATTAAGTCCGCAGCGTTTTCTGATTTTGCCAGCCGCTCTGCCTCTTTATCAGAGCCCTTCTCTGACAGCGTATAAATTGAAGCGCCAGATACGCTTGGGTCTGGGTGAGCATCTGCATGGATTGAAATAAAAAGATCTGCTCCACTAGCCCTGCCAATGCGAACACGTTCACGAAGCCTTAGAAACTCGTCCTTAGTGCGGGTAAGCTGAACATTATAACCGGGCTTAGAATCAAGGATTTCCTTCAGCTTCTTAGCTACAGCTAGGTTCACATGCTTCTCTCGAACTCTTCCAACTCCGATGGTTCCTGGATCAACCCCTCCGTGACCAGCGTCTATCATAACCACCCATTCTTCTTTGGGTTTTGTTGGTGGTAGAGGAGCAGTTTTAAGGGGAGAAAAGGTGCCAAATTGCTGACCCTTGAGCTCTGCCCCATATTGTAGATCAATTACAAGCCTTTTGCCTTGACCTTGCCGCCCTGGGATAAGGTTGGCAGAAGCTATCGCGGCACTCCGCTCAAGGTCAAAAACAAGTCGATAAACATCAGCGCGAAAAAGGCCGTATCGAATACCGGCTAACCCCTGAACTTTATCGGGCAACTTATCTGTAACCCAAGCAAGCTTTGGTAGATCGACCACCACACGAGGAGGTTCAGATAGCTCGAAGGCTCGGAATTTACTGGATTCCGATAGATCAATTACTAACCGTAAACCCTCTCCTCTGGACGCAGCACGGACACCCAGCACGTCAGCAAAAGCTAACGACGGCACTATTGCTAAAAGCACCAGAGCGAATACAAAGCGCAGCATCAACAAGCTGTATAGTTTCCCCTTCAAACCTGCAATTAAAGAAGGTAATGCCAGAAATTTATGCGTCATGCCCCAGCGCATGCATCCAAAACATAGTGGAATGTTTCATAAGCTTTTGGACCACGAGCAAAAGGACTCAAAATAGGAAGATCGATCCCTGAAGCTCTATATGCAGCAATTTTAGCTCTTGCATCTGCAGGAGTTCCAACAATTCCTGTTGCATCCAGCATCTCATCGGTTACACGCCGCGCAGCCTCTTCAACATCCCCCGCAATCCAAGCTTCTGCCACCATCGCAGCTTCCCTGGCAAAACCATGCTCAGATACCAGTCGGTTATAGCGAGGGAAGAAGCCAAGGTAGAAGGCAAGCCCTGGTCGCATAGCATCAAATGCGGCAGTTCTGTTCTCAGAGATCGAAGTTGGTAGTAAAGAAGTGATAGCAATATCAGCTGGATCTCGCCCAGCCTTAGAAGCGCCAGTGGCAATAGAAGCGCGAATGGTTGAGGCGGTTTTTAATGTACTCCGGGTTAAAATAATCCCATCTGCTATTTCCCCAGCTGCCTCTAACATTTTCGGAAAAAGACCAGCCAAATAAAGGGGCACCTTTTTGCGCAAAGGTTCAAACCACAAGTCAAACCGCTCTATTGAGATGGTTTCTCCTTCTATCCCAGCTTCTCCATCGGCAATCAGGCGAGTAACAAAGTCTACGGTCTCGCGAGTTCTAAGGATTGGCTTTCCATAGGGAACACCATGTTCTGGCTCCACCTGAACTTTGTGACTTGAACCCAGACCTAAAATAAAACGACCACCAGAAATATCATCCAGGGTTGCCGCTGCCATTGCTACTGTAGGCGGCGTTCGAACAAAAATAGAGGAAATAGCAGTGCCTAATTTTAAATGTTCAGTTTTGGAAGCTGCCGAAGCAATAATTGCAAACTGATCGCCTCCGTGGCCCTCTGCAACCCAACCAGATTCATAACCTAATTTTTCTGCTTTAACTAAAATTTCCACTATCTCGGAGGGGCGTGGGCCGCCAGAAATTGCAATTGCAAGCTTCCCGGTCATGTTTAGTCCTCTTTGGCAACCAGAACAGTCTACTGTCCTTGCTGATTTGTTTTCAGGTTCAGAAAACTGAGCCGTTATCCGAAATTAGCCACAACTAACCCAATCTTCTCAAATTGTTATTTTGACATAAAAACCATCAAAATTTTGCTATCAGCTCATTTTTGTTAACATTCTGCGAAGATTATCAAGAAAACCCTCGCGTTTATTCTTCAGCTGTGTCAGAGAAAAGGTCTAATTTATTGCGGAAAACGTCAAATGTTAGCGCGCCTGTTCGGTCTTGTTTCAACTGATCTAGCAATCGACTTAGGTACAGCGAACACCCTCGTTTACGTACCAAACGTCGGTATTGTACTCGATGAACCCTCTGTGGTGGCGATGGCTACCATTGATGGTGAAAAGCGTGCTCTTGCTGTTGGCAATGAAGCTAAGGACATGTTGGGTAAGACGCCTGGCAATATTCAAGCAATACGACCACTTCGTGATGGTGTTATAGCCGACTTTGAAATAGCGGAAGAGATGATTAAGCGTTTCATTCGGAAGGTGCAAAACCGTCGTTTCTTCGCTGCTCCACGAGTTATAATTTGCGTTCCATCCGGTGCTACGGAGGTAGAACGACGCGCAATCCAAGAATCTGCGGAGGCGGCCGGGGCAAGAAGAATAGATTTAATTGAGGAGCCAATGGCTGCTGCAATTGGAGCTGGCCTACCAGTTACAGAACCCACGGGCTCAATGGTTGTGGATATTGGTGGCGGGACAACAGAAGTGGCAGTATTAGCCCTATCAGGGATCGTTTATTCGCGTAGTGTTCGAATTGGCGGAGACGCCATGGATGAAGCGATTATAGCAAACGTCCGCCGACGCCATAATCTCTTGATTGGCGAACGAACTGCCGAACGCATAAAATCCGAAATTGGTTCAGCTGTTGTAGCCACAGGCCCTGAGGAGATGCGGCTTGCAATTCGTGGCCGAGATTTGATGAACGGTGTGCCACGAGAAATAACCATCTCCGAGGGAGAAATTGCAGAATGTCTTGCCGAACCCATTCAAGCAATTGTTGAAGCGGTGAGGGCTGTATTAGAAAACACTCAGCCAGAATTAGCGGCAGACATTGTAGATCGTGGTATCGTGCTGACTGGTGGAGGAGCGCTTCTTCGAAATCTTGATGTAGCGCTCAGTGAAGATACTGGATTACCCGTCACAGTAGCTAACGAACCTTTAACTTGCGTTGCCATCGGTACGGGGCGTTGCCTTGAAGAAGGAAGTGCGCTTGCTGGGGTTCTAATAGACTGATTGAAAATTTGGTTATGGGGGTGTGATAGGGAAACATGGCGCGCGACTCAGGATTAGCGCCGATAGACGAACTTGTTGAATCGTCTCAGCCCATAAAAACCGCTTTTAAGCGTCTAACTTATGTATTTTTAGTTGGTAGTGCAGTCGCTCTCATATTTATTGGTAAAATCGAAACAGTCTTAGTTGATAAAATTCGCGCGAACTCTTCAGATATTAGCGCCCCAATTATAGAAGTTTTATCAGCACCTGTGCTGCTTGCTCGCAATGCTGCCAATCATATTGTAGACCTTGCAAACCTCATCGAAGAAAACGAACGGCTCAAAGAAGAAAATACCCGACTGCTGCAGTGGCAAGTCTTTGCCAGAAAATTGGAAGCAGAGAATCAGGAATTAAAGTCGCTACTTAGGTTTGACCCAGGTCCTGACGCAAAATTTATATCCGCACGCGCTATTGCCGAGATTGGAAGTACCTTTGCAAGGGTGCTTCTTATTAACGTTGGCGAAGATAAAGGCATGCGATCTGATCTAGCGGTAATGACTGGTGATGGCGTGGTTGGCAGGGTGATAAGTGCTGGGGAGAGATCTTCGCGGGTCCTTCTATTAACCGATATTAATTCTCACGTGCCCGTGTTGGTGGGAGAAAAAGCAACAAGGGCAATTCTGGAGGGAAACAACACAGAAAATCCTTCAATAAAATTTGTAGACAGCGATGCTAATTTGTCACCAGGTGACCTAATAATAACATCTGGCCACGGAGGCATATACCCCCAAGGTCTTCCTATTGGCGTTGTCGCTGGCGAGATAGAAGGACAGATATTAGCCCAGACCTTCGTCGATTGGCGCAAAATTACCTTTGTACGGGTCATTGATCTGGGAGGAAAAGGATTACCTGCCACGCCAGCAGGCAAGAAGAACAATGGCTGAAGGCAAAGATCAGTCCCAGCAACTACCATGGCTTAAAATTGTAACGGCGATTGGCGTAATCTGGCTTTCAATTTTAATATCAATTGCGCCATGGCCTTTCGCCATTTCAGCCCTCGCTCCTACGGCTGTAGCTCACTGCATGGTTTTTCAATTAAGCCTCCGACACGCAAATTCTCTGCCACCGATAGCGTGTTTTATGGTGGGACTATTCTTGGACCTAACGACTGCAACAATTTTTGGACTTGGTGTGCTTACCTGTATGCTCGTTCATCTGATAGCAGCAACCCAAAGACAATTTCTCAAGTCACGTGGGCTAATCCATTCCTGGGTGGGAGTTGTAGTCACAACTCTTTTTATAGCGCCTATAAGTTGGATTATTGCCTCTTTATATAACTTCAGCTTTCAGCCCTGGATGCCTACCTTGGCTGAGTTTACGCTTACAATTGCTATATACCCATTGATCGCGTTTGCGATTGAATTCGTTTTGGCTGTTTTTAAGTTTGGGGTGAAAAGCTCTTGAGTTCACCATTGGACGAAAGGCAAAGATTTACTCGGCGCTCTCTTTTACTTGGGGGAGCCAAAGGCTTGCTGTTTCTCGGTCTTGGAGCGCGAATGTACCAGCTGCAGGTAGTGAAAGGTGACCGTTATTCCAATCTGGCCGATAACAATCGGATTAGTTTCAAGTTTTTAGTGCCTCAGCGTGGTATAATTTTGGACCGTTTTGGACGCCCTCTAGCCCTTAACCGGCGTACGTACCAAGTCTTGATTACACCTGAAGCAATTGAGGACATTGGCGCTGCGCTCTCTAAACTCAGTCAAATCATACCGATAGAGCCCGAACAGAGACTTCGAATTATTCGTCAATCTAAACGCACTGCAAAGTTTCTACCCATCTTGGTCCACGAAGACCTTAACTGGGAGCAGGTTGCACAGATTTCTGCCCGTATACCTGAACTGCCCGGGGTTGATGTACTAGAATCGAGCCAGCGAATATACCCAATAGCAGAAGCCGCTGCCCACCCAATTGGGTACATTGGACCAGCAAACAAAGAAGACCTCGCAAACGAAGAAGTCAAAAAAACGCCAAACATTCAGATAGGTAAGTCTGGCTTAGAACGCTCATATGACCAACCTCTCAGGGGTAAAGCAGGTACCTCTAAAGTCGAGGTAAATGCCATTGGTCGAGTAGTAAGAGAACTTGAGAAAGACGCAGGTGCTGGTGGATCTACTCTTGTCTCAACGATCGATTCAGAATTACAGCGCTTTGTGCAAAACCGTCTCGGTGAGGACACTGGAGCCGTAACAGTCATGGACGTGCATAATGGGGATGTGTTGGCCCTTGCGTCCAATCCCACATTCGACCCAAACGTGTTTGCTCAAGGGCTAAAAGGGGATGTTTGGCAAGCTCTTTTGAAGAACCCTGCCGCCCCGCTGAATAATAGAGCTATAGCGGGCCAATATCCGCCTGGCTCAACATTTAAAATGCTGGTTGCTATGGCAGCTCTAGAAGCCAAAGTAGTAACGCCAAAGAATGCTTTCTTCTGTAGTGGTGTCCACGAACTGGGCGCTGGCCGTTTTCATTGTTGGCAACGAGGTGGCCATGGCTGGGTCACATTACATGAGGCCATAGCTGAATCCTGTGATGTTTATTTCTATGAAATTGCTCGTAAAGTTGGGATTGAAAAGATTTCTGAGATGGCGCGCCGATTTGGCCTGGGCGAACCAACTGGAATTGATGCCCCCTCAGAAAAGGGAGGGCTTATTCCAACCAAGGAGTGGAAAAGACGACAACTTAAAGCTTCCTGGCAAATTGGGGAAACTCTGATTGCAGGAATAGGCCAAGGGTTTGTTTTAACTACACCCCTTCAACTAGCTGTAATGACGGCGCGGCTTGTGAACGGGGGTATTTCAGTAAAGCCTAGAATTTTACGCAAAAAGGGCGAACAAGAATTTCCTCCTGAAGGAACCAGGATAGACGTATCAAGTGAGCATCTTAAAGCAATAATGCGAGCGATGCGTGCTGTTACATCTAGTGCGAGTGGCACAGCAAGAAATTCTCAAATATCGGTGAAAGCATTCCGTATGGGTGGGAAGACCGGAACCTCGCAAGTGCGCAGGATAACAGCACAAGAGCGCAGGCTTGGGGGGATCAGGAACGAGGATTTGCCGCTGGAGCAGCGAGATCATTCGCTTTTCGTAGGATACGCACCTTTAACAAACCCAAAGTATGCATGCTCAGTCGTCCTGGAGCATGGTGGTTCAGGTTCACTGGGAGCTGCTCCAGTTGCCCGCGACGTTTTGCTAGAAGCCCAAATGCGAAGATCTGCAAATTGGAACGGAGGAAAATCCAATACGACAGACGCTTCAAGAGCAGCCTTACTTAAGGGGTAGAGGTTAGCTGCTATGGGACCTTACCTTCATCAGACTAGAGAATCTAACAGCACGCTCGAGCGTTTAAGCCGAATTGACTGGTTAATAGTATTCGCAGTTACTGGAATTGCGTTAATTGGAACCGCAATGCTCTATTCTGCCAGCGGAGGAAGCACGACCCCATGGGCGGGGCGCCATGCCATTCGGTTCGCCGTTGGAATGGGGCTTATGTTGATAATTGCCCTCGTCGGCATGAGGCCTTTCTTTAAGGTCAGTTACTTCGCATATGGTTTTTGTTTTTTGTTGTTAATTGTCGTCGAATTTGTCGGGTCAGGGTCTGGAGCCACTCGCTGGTTGGATGTTGGGTTTATGCGTCTTCAACCATCGGAACTTATGAAAGTATCCCTTGTTTTAGCTCTAGCTCGCCTACTACATAGCGCTGGGGCGGAATCCACAAACCGTTTTCATATTCTAGGGCCCGCTCTTTTGATGATATTGGCGCCCACTGTCCTAATATTAAAACAACCCGACCTTGGAACAGCAATGTTAATTGTCGTTGGTGGCGTTGTGTTGCTTTTTATAGGGGGTGTGGCTCTTCGGAAGTTTGGAATAGCTGCAACCATTGCCTGTATAGCTGCGCCAATCGCATGGTTCATGCTCCATGATTACCAACGGAGCCGTATTCTAACATTTCTTCAACCTGACAGAGACCCTTTGGGGTCTGGCTATCACATTCTACAGTCATTTATTGCAATGGGGTCTGGGGGAGTCTTCGGCAAGGGTTGGCTCAAAGGAACTCAAGCGCAGTTGTCTTTTTTGCCCGAGAAACACACTGATTTTGTTTTTACAATGTTAGGTGAAGAGCTCGGCATGGCTGGGTGCATATTTGTCTTAATATTGTTCTCAATAATAATTTTTAGGCTTTATCGAATTGGCCTTTTGGCCGAAGCAAAATATGGCCGATTATTAGCAATTGGCATGGCAACTACACTTTTTTTATACGTCTTTATAAACGTGGCTATGGTAATGGGACTTATGCCTGTGGTTGGAGTGCCGCTTCCATTCATCTCATTTGGTGGGACAGCCATGTTAACTTTACAGATAGGACTTGGAGCAGCTTTGGCCGTAGCTGTTGACTTAAAAGATCCAATGTTTCGGATGCGTTGAAACAGTGGAGTAATAATCTTTAAGGGCAAAGATTGGGAGAGGGAATAAAATGACTGCTGAAATTTTCGACTATATTGTTGTTGGCGCAGGTTCTGCAGGCTGTACCCTCGCAAATCGACTTTCTGAAAACCCTGCCAATCAAGTGCTGCTGCTAGAAGCAGGTGGAAAAGATAATAACATTTGGATTCACGTACCTGTTGGATACGCCAAAACACTAGATAAGCCCGGCTTGAATTGGCGATTCGACTCTGAGCCCGAGGAACGTACATATAATCGACAGATACCTATACCGCGTGGGAAGGTGTTGGGGGGCTCTTCGTCAATAAATGGGCTTCTTTACGTTCGGGGGCAGCATCAAGACTATGATCATTGGGCTCAGATGGGCTGCACTGGCTGGTCTTTTGAGCAATGCCTACCCTTTTTTAAGAAGTCAGAGAATTTTGAGCGTGGTGGGGACGAAATGCGGGGGTCGGGGGGACCCTTAAATGTAATGGACATGCCAAGCACTCATGAGTTGCTAGATGCCTTCATTGATGCTGGTGAACAGGCAGGTTATCCGCGTAATCCTGATTATAATGGGAAAGATCAAGAAGGTTTCGGTTATTACCAGGTAACCCAAAAAGCTGGCAGAAGGTGGTCCACCGCAAAGGCTTACCTTGAGCCAGCCTTAAAACGCCCCAACCTTCGTTTAGAAACACAAGCGCACACGACACGCCTAATCTTTGAGGGGAAGCGCTGCGTTGGCGTAGAAGTAATACAACAAGGGAAAACCCATCAATTCCGAGCCGGCCGAGAGGTAGTGTTAGCAGCAGGTGCAATTCAGTCGCCACAAATCTTAGAACTATCTGGCGTGGGACAAGCTGGTCTTCTGAGAGAGCTTGGTATCGATATGGTGCACGAACTCCAAGGCGTTGGAGAAAATCATCACGACCACTACTTATCTCGCCCAATGTGGCGTCTGACAAAGAACGTTTCGATTAATAACGATGCCAGAGGAGTTCGACTGGTAAATGAAGTATTAAAGTATGTGTTTGGACGGAAAGGTTTACTCACTTATCCCGCTGGCATCGTGCACGGTTTTGTAAAGACACGTCCAGAATTAGAGACTCCAGATGTGCAATACCACATCGCCCATGCCAGCATAACGGACATTAAGACCAGAGCATTAGAAAAAGAGCCGGGGATGACCTGCGCACCATGCCAATTGAGGCCACAATCTCGAGGTTTCGTGCACATAAAATCTGCTGACCCGTTCACCCAACCCAGGATCGTGTGTAATTTCTTAAAGGAATATGAAGATCAGCAGGCGATGATTGGCGGGCTAAAGATTGCAAGACAGTTAGTGGAGCAGCCTGCACTAAAGCCCTACGTGAAATTTGAAATTACACCTGGGAAAGACTGCCAAACAGATGATGAACTCCTAGACTTTGCGCTGCGTACAGGTGCAACAGTCTACCACCCTGTTGGTGCCTGCAAAATGGGACCAGAAGACGACCCGATGTCAGTGGTTGATCCCCGCCTTAAAGTTAAGGGAATTTCTGGCCTTCGTGTGGCAGATGGTTCAGTTATGCCACAACTTGTATCAGGGAACACAAATGCACCCATTATTATGATTGCAGAGAAAGCAGCTTCGATGATGCTTGAAGACGCGAAAGCAGATTCCTTAGTACAGTAGGCGGCGATCATGGAGGAGGAGAAACACTAAACTAGACTGGCTAGATTAAATGACTTCAATAGAACGTGACCCAGTCTGCGGTATGACCGTTGACCCGAAAACAGCTAAGCATACCCATATCCATTCTGGTGAAGAGTATAATTTTTGCGCCAGTCGTTGCCGTGAAAAGTTCATGGAGGCGCCAGAAGATTTCATTGAAGCGCAAGATTTAGTCTGTGGTATGACTGTGTCTCGAAAAACCTCAGAACATATGGCAAAGCATGACGGAGCCCGTTTCTATTTCTGCTCCTCGAATTGCCTTGATAAATTTGAAACTAATCCAGACAACTACCTAGATGGCAACCAGACCACCGTCACGGCACCACCTGGTACTATCTACACCTGCCCAATGCATCCAGAGGTTGAGACCATAGGTCCAAGTGACTGCCCTCTCTGCGGGATGGCTTTAGAGCCAATGGGTTTGCCCGACCCAAATGCGGGCCCCAATCCAGAATTCATCGATTTCCGTCGGCGCTTCATTTTGGGAGCCGTGCTCACCATTCCTCTTTTTATGATTTCTATGGGGTCTATGATTGGTCTGCCTTTAAACAGCTGGCTTAATGCAGACATTGTTCCATGGGTTGAGCTTACTCTAGCAACTCCAGTGATCCTATGGTGTGGATGGCCCTTCCTTCTTCGGGGGGGGCGATCATTCATATCTATGAACCTCAACATGTTTAGTTTAATCGGCATCGGTGTGGCTGCTGCCTATGCCTTTAGCGTATTTGCAGTAATTGCACCGGGTCTGTTTCCTGCAGGTTTTAAAAGTCCAACTGGTCATGTTGGGGTTTATTTTGAGTCAGCGGCAGTAATTGTCGAGCTAGTGCTATTGGGCCAATTACTTGAGCTTGGTGCCCGCGATCGTACTGGATCCGCCATTAGGGCCCTGATGGGCCTGACACCCCAAACAGCCAATTTGATTGATACCGACGGTACCGAAAAAGAAATTCCACTTGATAAGGTTAAGGTAGGTGACCAACTACGCGTAAAACCTGGCGGAATGGTTCCAGTAGATGGTGTCGTGTTTGATGGTTGGTCAAGCGTTAATGAGAGCATGTTAACAGGCGAGCCAATCCCTGTTGAAAGAACGTCAGGTGATATTGTCAGGGCAGGAACAATTAATGGTTCTGGAACGTTCCTTATGAACGCTCAACGCGTCGGCTTAGAAACCGTTCTCTCTCAAATTATTACTTTAACAGTGGCTGCCCAAAGGTCACGTGCCCCAATTCAAAAAGTAGCAGATGCGGTGGCTGGGATATTCGTACCAATTGTGATTCTTGTGTCCATTATTTCGTTTTTAGCTTGGGCTAATTGGGGGCCAGAACCGCGTCTTTCATATGCTCTTGTATCTGCGTTAGCTGTTTTGATAATCGCATGTCCGTGTGCAATTGGATTGGCTACACCCATGTCAATCATGACAGCTACAGGACGAGGAGCACAGAGTGGAGTCCTTGTAAAGGATGCCGAAGCTTTGGAGCGATTCTCGAATATTGATACCTTGGTTGTGGATAAAACTGGCACTCTAACTGAGGGTAAGCCGGTAGTTACAAACATTTATCCAGCAAACGGCTTTAACCTGAAAGACATTATTTTCTTTGCCGCAAGTCTAGAGAACCAGTCCGAACACCCTTTGGCGGCCGCGATCACAGCTCGAGCAAAAGAACAAAACCTCCAACTCTCCAACCCCCAAGATTTTACGGCCCTGCCTGGAAGAGGGGTTATAGGCCGGGTTGAAGGTAGCCGTGTCGTCCTTGGTACGAAATCATTCTTGTCTGCCGAAGGCATCCCATTCTCAGAAAGCCTCGCTAACAATTATCAAAATAGCGTGCACAGTGAGGTAATGGTGGCTGTGGACGGAAAATTGGCTGGAATCATAGCCATCTCTGACCCGATAAAAGCATCCACACCAAGGGCAATCAGAGAGCTTCAGACCCTTGGCATAAGGGTGGTAATGGCAACAGGGGATAATATCAACGCTGCAACATCTATTGCGCGCCGTCTTGGTATTGATGAAGTCCATGCTGAACTTCTTCCAGAAGGAAAAATCCAACTAGTAAGTGAGCTAAAAACCCATGGGCTAAGAGTGGCAATGGCAGGCGATGGAATTAATGATGCGCCAGCTTTAGCTTCAGCAGATGTCGGTATCGCTATGGGTACAGGGGTAGATGTCGCGATTGAATCTGCAAGTATTACGCTTGCTGAAGGCGACTTAATGGGAGTGGTACGGGCGCGAAATCTAGCTATCGGAACAATGGCAAATATACGCCAAAACCTTTTCTTCGCGCTTTTTTACAATGCTGCTGGAGTCCCGATTGCAGCCGGAATTCTATACCCGTTTTTTGGGATTATGCTTTCACCGATGTTGGCAGCTGCAGCCATGAGCCTATCTTCGGTTTGTGTTATTACAAATGCCCTTAGGCTTCGTAAAATTAGGCTACAATAGTTTCCCTTGAGTTTCTCGTTGCGGCGAGCTTTCTGTCGCTTGCTTGCTCTTAACCTGGCCATCAATGGTAGCTCGGCGACGCTGACCTCCAGCAAACTGCAGTTCTACTTTTCGGCCAGGCGTAGCAGCAGAAGGTGACGTTATAACGTCGCTTCCATCACGAACTAAAACAAATCCTCGTGCAAGGGTATTTTCAGGTGAGTAGCTTTCGAGCAGCCCTGCCAATTTATCTAATTGAACCTGCCCATCATCTAGTTTCCGGGTTATCGCCCCCACCAACCGTCTTACTGGGTCTACGCGATCAAAATTATGGATCTTTGTTTTAATCGCTGAAGCCAATGCTTGCTGTAGCGCCTGAGACCTTGCTTCCAGCAATTCTTGTTTGGCATCGAGCTGTCTTTGTGGCTTAGGTAGGCCAGCAGCCAGAGCTGTGATGTGATCCTGTCGCCTATTTAGCCCTGATAGCAATGTAAATTTAAGTCGCTCTGTCCAATCATCTAACCGCTGAGAAACTGTATCCAATAATCTTGCTGGATCCGAAAGGCCCCGCGCAAGCCCCAAAATTTTTTCTGACCGATGGCTTAAACCTCGAGCGATACCATCATCGAGACGAATAGAGAGCCGGCCAGAGTTTGCCATTAGATCCGTTCGAACTGGTACAGCTAATTCTGCTGCTGCAGTTGGAGTTGGCGCTCTTTTATCGGCAGCATAGTCAATCAAAGTGGTATCTGTTTCGTGTCCAATAGCGGAGATTAGTGGGATAGAAGAACTCGCAGCCGCGCGCACAACGGCCTCCTCATTAAAAGCCCATAGATCTTCCAGGCTCCCGCCACCCCGAGCCACAATTAATACATCCGGCCTTGGAACTGATTGACCATGCGTGATCGAATTAAACCCTTGAATAGCAGTAACTATCTCCTCAGCTGCTCCCTCTCCTTGAACACGCACGGGCCACACAATGATACGTCTTGGGAAGCGATCGCGGACCCGATGTAAAATATCACGTATTACAGCTCCTGTCGGCGAAGTAACAATCCCAATCACATCTGGAAGAAACGGTAAAACCTTCTTTCGATCAGGACTAAAAAGTCCTTCGTCGGCCAATTTTTTGCGTCGGTCTTCTAAAATCTTCAAAAGAGCGCCCACGCCAGCAGGCTCCAATGCCTCTACCACTATCTGATAGACCGAACGCCCCTCATAAGTGGTGATCCGCCCTGTAGCTATAACTTCGAGGCCATCCTCTGGTTGGGTTGGAGATTTGCCAGCTTGCCCCCGCCACATGACGGCATCAATTACCGCCTTTTCATCCTTGAGCCGAAAATACCAGTGGCCAGAGGTGGCCCGCTTAGCACCAGAAATCTCTCCACGCACCCGAACATGCGCAAAGTCGCCTTCCAGCGTACGCTTGATCGAACGGGAGAGGTCGCTAACGGAAATAGTAGGATTGTTGCTAGTGACCTGAGTAGGTTCCATCAAGTCATCCAGAGGGTCGCGTTTCGTTTCCATGCAGCCAATGATAAGAAGAGATTGTCATAAGTCCAAGGAGCAGAAGCTTGCGCGTACTTGTCGTAGGATCCGGAGGTCGTGAACATGCATTGGTTTGGTCCATCGCTGCGTCACCACTTGCCACAGAAATTTATTGTGCACCAGGTAATGCTGGCATTGCCGAAGACGCTATATGCGTTCCTATACAAGCAACAGATGTTGATGGGCTAGTAAGCTTTGCCCAAAAAGAGAGAATAGACCTTGTAGTAATTGGGCCAGAGGCGGCGCTTGCAGCAGGGCTTGCTGACGCACTGGAAGCTGAAGGGCTATTAGCTTTTGGCCCATCCGCTAAAGCAACAGAAATCGAGAGCTCCAAAGGGTTCATGAAAGATCTTTGCGCTCGAATCGGCGTTCCCACGGCTGCATACAAGCGGTTTGATGACCGCGAAAAGGCTGCCGCTTATGTACGCGATGAGGGTGCCCCTATAGTAGTAAAAGCTGATGGCCTTGCGGCTGGAAAGGGCGTTGTCGTCGCTCAAACAGTCGAAGAAGCTCTGAAAGCAATAGATGCCTGCTTTGATGGTTCTTTCGGCGATGCGGGGGCTGAAGTCGTAATTGAAGAATGCTTAGTAGGCGATGAGGTTAGCTTTTTCGCTCTGGTAGATGGTCAAGACGCACTTCCTTTCTCCTCTGCTCAGGATCATAAGCGCGCCTTTGATGGCGATATTGGACCAAACACAGGTGGGATGGGAGCTTATTCTCCTGCCCCGATGATGACTGAGGAGATGACCGAGACCGTCATGTCAGAAATTATCCGTCCTGTAGTGGAAGCTATGAAAGATGATGGACGGCCTTTCAAGGGAATTCTCTTTGCGGGCCTTATGATGACTGACAGCGGACCAAAGGTCATAGAATTTAACGCTCGTTTTGGAGACCCGGAAACTCAGGCAATACTGCCTCGCCTGCGATCAGATTTCTTACCCGCTCTAGTTGTCGCTGCTGAAGGTGGTCTGAAGCACTTTGATTTACGCTGGAAAACAGAGAGTTGTTTAACTGTTGTCATGGCCGCCAAGGGATACCCTGGCAGCTACGAAAAAGGATCTATTATTCGTAATATTGAGGCAGCAAACGCAATTAAAGGCGTGACAGTCTTCCATGCTGGAACAGTGCAAGCAGACGATAATATTCTGAGCGCGGGCGGCCGAGTGCTGGCGGTTACTGGAGAGGGACAAGAACTGAAGGATGCTAGAGACCTGGCTTATTCAGGGATTGAATCCATTGATTGGCCAGAGGGCTTCTGGCGCAAAGACATAGGACACCGAGCTCTAAAGTAGTAAGCCCCAGATGTTCTCAGTAGAATATTATGCTCTGATGATTTTCGCTGCACGACCATCCAAGTTTCGATAAACCCCTCGCGAATCAACTATAAGTGGAATTTCAGCCGCTAAGAGCTCATAATCTATATCGTCATGATCTGTAATAATTACAGCGGCTTCAAATTTCCCCAGGCCCTCCATTGGAACAGAGGCCAATCCAGCTAACTCAGGGTACTGGCGGGTTAGACCAACTGAAGGTGTCCACGGATCATGATATTCAGCTTTCGCACCAGCTCGCCGCAGAAGCGACATTACTTCCAGCCCTGGGCTCTCTCGAAGATCGTTAACGTTTTTCTTATAGGCGATCCCAATCATAAGAACTGATGCGCCTTCTAGTTCTATTCCTGCGTGGAGTTTTAGGGCACGTTCAAGAGTCTCAACCACAATCTCTGGTTGTCTTGAATTGATTTCGCCAGCTAATTCTACAAAGCGGGCTTCGGTATCAAGCTGACGAGCGCGCCAGGCTAGATAAAACGGGTCTATTGGTATGCAGTGGCCGCCTAATCCAGGCCCAGGATAGAATGGCATATAACCAAAAGGTTTGGTTGCTGCAGCGTCTACGACCTCAAATATATCGACTCCCATCTTACCATATATATGCTTCAACTCGTTCACCAACGCGATATTCACGGCGCGAAATACGTTTTCTGTAATTTTGACTGCTTCAGCGGTTTCTAGACTAGAAACTTCTCTAATGCTGGGGGAAATAAGTCGGTAAACTGCATTTGCTGCCTCTTGGGATGCAGCATCAAATCCAGCCAGAACTTTAGGTATATCAGCGAGTGCAAAATTACTATTACCGGGGTCCTCTCGCTCTGGGGCATACGAAACTAAAATATCTCTGCCGGGCTCATGGCCAGCGGCTTCTAAAATAGGTAACACCGTTTCGCGCGTGGCGCCTGGATAGACCGTTGATTCAAGACTCAACAAAGACCCCTTTTTTAGATGTGGGGCTATTGCTCTTACAGTTGTCTCTACGAACTGCATGTCTGGGTTCCGCCCTGCTCCAAGGGGAGTTGGAACGGCAATCAATGTGGCGTCTGCAGATGCTACAGCAGCATGGTCAGTTGTTGCCACTAACCGATTAGAAGCAATAGCTGCCGCAACCCGCTTGGAGGGAGCGGTGGTAAGATAACTTTCTCCCTGGCTTAAAATTCTAATTTTTGATGGATCAACATCAACACCAATAACTTTTACCCCTGCATCAGCTAGTGCCAGTGCAAGAGGAAGCCCAACATAACCCAGCCCAATAACCGCTGCGGTTAAGGACCCATTTTCAGCCTTTTGAACGATACGCTTTACAGATTGCATAGCCTATAATGCTCCCGCCGCGGTTGACGTCAGCGCTCCATTAACCATTCTCTACTCCCTTGGTGTAATTGCGGAAACCCCAAAGAGAGGAGTGACCTCATGGCCTACTGGTTGTTCAAGAGTGAACCTGGCACTTGGTCCTGGGACGACCAAGTTAAAACTGAAATCGAAGGCTGGGATGGCGTGCGCAACCACCAAGCCTGTAACAATATGCGAGCGATGAAAAAAGGGGACCTTGGCTTCTTTTATCATTCTGTAAATGAACGCCAAATTGTAGGCATTGTAGAGGTTGTTAAGGAATTTCATTCTGACCCAACAGATGAAAGCGGTAAATTTGGAATGGTGGGCGTCAAAGCAGTGAAGCCTGTAAAGGTTCCAGTGACTTTACAACAGATCAAACAAGACGCACGTTTCGGGGAATTTGCTCTAATACGACAATCTCGTCTGTCTGTGGTGCCTGTATCGCCTGAACATTGGGCCTGGCTTTGCGAAATGGCTGGGATAAAAGCATGACAACAACCGCCTTGATAGAACTTGCCAACGTTCCTGAAAACGATGCCAGAGGTGTGACAATCAAAGATGGTGCCAGGGTACGTAAATTTATCGTCCTACGTTGGCAAAATGAGACAATTGTATACCGTAATCGATGCCCCCATGCAGGCACTCCACTAGACTGGGTTCCAGATCGCTTTTTTGATCGCGGAAAACAAAATCTTTTTTGCACAAGCCATGGTGCTAGCTTCGAGCCAGATACCGGCCTGTGTATCGATGGGCCATGTTTGGGTGATTCTCTGGAAAAATGCGCCTTTGAAGTGCGTGACGGCATAGTCACCCTGACGGAGGCGCTTTGAGCAGTATAAAAAGGGACCGCGCAAATATAGCACGGTCCCACATGCACTCTGGCATTCTGTTCCAAAAGTTAATTAACGGTTTCCGCTTCAATCGTTTTTGGAGGACTTGAAGTAGAAATATTAATCTGGCGGGCCTTCTTAGCCTCTGGCACACGCCGCTCCAGGTCAACGTGTAGAAGACCTCTTTCGAGCCGGGCACCAATCACTTCAACATGATCGGCTAATCTCCACGCGCGCCGAAAAGATCGGGATGCAATACCTCTGTGTAGAAAAACCCGCTTTTCGTCTTGAGTCTGTCCAATGCCCCCAGAAATGGCGAGCTGATCTTCTTTTACTTCAATCGATAAATCGGATTCCGCAAATCCTGCTACGGCCAGAGTTATCTGGTAGCCGTCATCACGAGTTTTCTCAATATTGTAAGGTGGGTAACTACTATCGTCTGCGCGATCCATGCTTTCAAACATGTTGAAAAGCCGGTCAAATCCAACGGCACTGCGATAAAGTGGTGCAAAATCAATAGAACGCATAACACATCCTCCTTAAAAGCGATGTTTAAAATTGTACAAATGCCCATTTGGGCCAGTTGATGCCGCAAAGGCTCCCCTTTTGGGCAAACCCTGCTAGCGATTGGCATATAGTGATCGATTAGCGCCGTTCAAGTAGATTAATGGCATTGACCAATTATAAACTACGATACATTGTAGATATGAGCCGACTGGGGCGCCTCGAGACCTAATTCTTGTGGCTGAGAAGAACCCGTCGAACCTGCTCTGGGTCATGCCAGCGAAGGGAGAACGGCCGTGAAACGCGCCTTTTTTGCTATTTTGACGTTTTTTCTCAGTTTATTAGGCTTCACCGGACCCGCAGTGTCCGAAGAAGTTTATGTGCCTGTACTGGCTCCAATCACAGGCTTTTTAGCGCTGGAGGGTGGAGCGCAGCGCAACGGAGCTGTTTTAGCAGCTGAGCATGCTAGCACACGACACGGCATAAAATTTGTTGCAGATGTTCAAGATACAACCACTGCGCCAGACGTGGCAGTAAGTGCGTTTCGAAGAGCACTTAAAGGTAACAAGCCCACCGCGATATTAGGACCAATATTGGGTTCCCAAATGCTGGCATTATTGCCGCTTGCGGATAGGGAAGAATTGCCAATCCTAACTATATCGGGAACCGCGAAGCTTACAGAAATGGGAAGCGCAAACGTATTTCGCTTTTTCCCTGGAGACAGCGTGGTAAAAGCCGCTCATGCCCTTTATGCCATTGATCAAGTAGGTATGAAACGCCCTGCAATTTTGTACCAGACAACCGCATACGGACAAAGCGGACGCACAGTACTTAAAGAAAATTTAAAAAATCTAGGCGTTGCTCCAGTTTATGAAGAGGGCTTGTCTCCTGCAGCCAAAGACCTTTCAGCAGCTTTAATGAAGGCGGCAGCTGCCGGTGCAGATGGCTTTCTTTTACATTTACATGCGGGCCCAACAGCGCTTGCAATTCGACAAGCAAAAGAACTGGGCCTCGATCTTCCGATTGTAGCCGGTTCCGCAATGCATCAACCTACGACTGCTGCTTTGCTAGAACCATCAATGCTAAAGGGGGTTTGTGCTGAATCAGGTTCGGCCCCTGCCGCAGAAACAAAGGGTGCCGCTAAAGTTTTTGCTGACGCGTACCGCGCCCGTTTTGATACTGAACCCGATGCGTTCGCACTCGCAGAATATGATGCCGTAGGTATGTTCGCAGAGGGCGTAGCCGCTGGCGCCAAATCACCGGAAAGCATGCGTAGTTGGCTTAGTAAAAACTCTTACAACGGTGCGGCCATGAACTATTCCAGCGATGGAAAAGGAGATATGGCTCATTCGGCGATCATCGTTTGCTATGATGGCGCATCACGCGATGCAAAGGTAGTTCGTCGATACAAAGACGGGGCTTGGGTGGATTGAGCCAATGTTTAGCCCTGAAATGTAGGGCTCTCAAAAAATAAGGCTTTAGCTTGGACGCACTTTCTTTTCAGCTTCTTTTTAATGGACTTGTTCTAGGAGCTGGGTATGGCGTCTTGGGGCTCGGTTTTGCACTAACGCTTAGGGCTGCCGGTGCAGTTAATTTTGCTCATGGGGATGTTGCCGCAGTAGCAGCCTATGGTGGGGTAACTGCAGTATTATTTGGGGCGACCGGGGTCCTTGCTGTTGGGGTGGCAACACTTGTAGGTGGAGCTTTAGGGCTTGTAGTGGCCGCTATTGCATGGGCACCTCTCCGTCAGCGCCCAGTAGAATCTACTTTCATAGCTGCCATCGCTTTAGGAATAGTGGCACAAAATAGTTTAACTGTTGGTTTTGGCGGTGCGCCTCGAGCTTTGCCGGCTATTTTGAGTGGTGGATGGCGCCTTGATGGGCTTTATTTATCTGCCCACGGCATAATCTCTTTAGGAATGGCAATATTTGCCTTTACGTTTACAGCACTCTTGCTACTTAAAAGTCGATTTGGAATGCGGCTTCGCGCTGCCGCAGAGGATCCAGAAATAGCTGCTGCCCATGGGCTTCCTGTTATAAAGCTAGCAATATTTGCCTTCGTTTTTGCTGGAATTCTATCGGGATTGGCCGGAGCCATCTTATCCACCCAACATTATGTCACTCCTGCTGTTGGAGCTATTTACATTCTCAAGGCTTACATCGCTGCAACGGCCGCAGGATGGGGCCGAATCTTTCCAACTGCATTAATTGCAGTTGCTATTGCGCTATTTGAAACTATCGGAGCGGCGCTGTTCTCTCACGCTGTAGCAGAAGGTGTTCTTTATCTAGCTTTCCTAACACTGCTAGTTTTCCGACCAGAAGGTTTAGCTGGAGACGTCAGAGGACGCCGCGTATGAGTCCATATGACCTGCATTTGCTTACATTAGCATTAGCTTTGGCAGCTGGTGCCATAGGTTGGCAAATTATATTTGGCCTTGCAGGAGCTCTATCGCTTGCCGCGGGAACAGCGATGGGACTAGGGGCATATGCTGTTGTCCTTCTGGCGCTTAAACTTGATTTGCCCTACGCCGTTGCCGTTCCCACCGCAGCTCTTATAGCAAGTCTAATTATTGCGGCTATGGGAGTCGCCGCTGCGAGGCTGGAAACTCACTACTTTGCTCTTGCCACACTCGCTATGGCGGAAGGAGTAGTATTAGTTGCTATTAACTGGGAAAGCTTGACTGGTGGGGCTAATGGGCTCCTCGGTCCTACCCCTCCAGATTGGCTCTTAGATGATCAAGGCAAATTGTTCTTATCCGCATCGGTAACTCTAATCGCAGTATTCATTTATTCATCATTTAAGCGATACGCTGGGCAAGAAAAGCTAGCTCTATTGCGTACACAACCATTGGCAGCAAAAGCTTTTGGAATAAATGGTCCACAAACAAGACTTATAGCCATGCTAGCGGGTGGACTGTGCGGTGGTTTGGGAGGAGCGATACACGCACTTGCAGTTGGTGTTGTGTCCCCAGACATCCTGTCATTTAAAACAATGGCCGCTATTCTGGCAGTGGTTCTTATTGGGGGGCGTTATAGTCCTTTAGCAGCTGTAATAACCTCGATTGCAGTTACTTTTGGGCCAGAATACCTGAGATTTTTGGAAGATTCCTATTTGATCTTTTATGGCCTTCTTCTCCTTCTAGCTATTTTATTTCTTCCTACTGGCATAGCAGGGCTTTTCCCCAAATTTTCTCTTATCAGGTCCTCAAATAAGAAAGCCGAAAAATTTCCTATAAAAGATGAAATACCGCTGCGATCACAGGGACTCCACCGAAGTTTTGGCGGTTTAACTGCTGTGAATAACGTTTCTCTGAACCTTAAAAAGGGAGAAATTGTGGGCCTTATCGGTCCAAACGGGGCGGGAAAGTCAACGCTTCTCAATCTGCTGTCTGGCATCGATCGACCGGATTCCGGTCAGATTGAACTAGCGTTCGGTGTTCGAATTGGTCGAACCTTTCAAACACCCGCATTAATTGAGGATGAAACAGTTGACGGTAATTATGCAGTGGTGGGCTACAAAAACAACGACCGGCGCCTGGTAAAATCCCTTTCGCAGAGCGAGCGTCGTTTCGTTGAGATTACCAGGGCACGTGAATACGCCAACGGGGTCGTTCTGCTAGACGAACCTGCTGCCGGTCTCTCATCCGATGAACGCAGTAAACTAACCGAAGAAATTAGGAAATTAGCAAAAACTGCGGCTGTGGTGATAGTGGAACACAACGTTCCTTTCGTTGCTAAACTTGCTGATCGGCTCGTGTGCCTTTCGGAAGGTCGTATTATTGCTGATGGAAAACCAAAAGACCTTGTTCGTAACCCTATCGTAGTTTCTGCATACCTAGGCGCAGCGATGGATTTAGGACATGAACAATGACCTGCGACTTGCTCAGTATTGACCAGGCCACTATTGGACCCGCAGAAACCCCAAGGTGCGGCCCGATAAGCCTTAACATTAGAAGCGGCGAAATACTTGCATTACTTGGGCCAAACGGCGCTGGTAAGTCCAGCCTGTTAAGGGCGGTAATGGGTTTAGAGGCCATAAGCTCTGGCCAAGTAACATGGGAAGGTCAACTTGTTCCCTCGCAGAAACCAAGAGAGATAGCCTTGTTAGGCATTGGCTATGTTCCAGAAGGAAGGCGGGTTTTCCCCGGCCTAAGCGTAGAGGAAAACCTGATAGCCGTCTTCAATGGAAATTGGCATTCCGCCAAAGTCCGGATGAGGGAGATCTGGGCCCTATTTCCCGAGATATTGGCTCGGCACCGGTCTGAAGCCTGGCGACTTTCAGGAGGAGAGCAGCAAATGCTTGCTATAGGCCGGGCTCTGATGCGTTCCCCAAAGTTGATTATGCTTGATGAACCATCGCTTGGTCTTGCTCCAATGGCTGTTAATCGAACATTTGATGCTATTCGCAAAGTCAGAGATGCAGGAACCGCTGTTTTAATATCTGAACAAAATACTCATCACGCCTTGGAGGTCGCAGACCGCGCCGTAGTTATTAATAGGGGTCAGATTGTTGCGACTGGTTCTCCAGAGGTATTCAGGGACCCGGAAGTAATGACTAAGCTGTATCTAAATCACTGAAGAGGTCTCAGCTGTTTTTGGAAGGCATTAGATTTCCGGTGCTTAGACAACCCAACAAACAGCAATGAAATTTTAGGTAAAATCCAGTTCTGGTGTAGTTTTAATCAATCATGGGTTTCTTGGTATTTTCTTTGATATACTGAGAGCTCTTTTAAGAAAGGTGCTTAGGATGGGTGATGTGGTCGGGGCAGCAATTGTTGGTTTAGGTCGATGGGGTCAACTTTTGGTCTCATCCGTTGATGACAGCGCCTCATTTCGATTTAAGAGGGCCGTAACAAGAACACCATCGAAAGTAGATGCCTTTTGTGAAGATCGTAAAATAGCGCTTTCCGACAATCTAGAAGATGCATTAAACGACGACTCAATTGATGTCGTTGTTATCGCAACCCCCCACACCCAACATTTTGAACAGTTAATGGCCGTAGCTGAGGCAGGAAAACATGTTTTCTGCGAGAAACCGTGGACCTTGACCGGCAAGGAAGGAAAACAAGCTTTAGATGCCTTCAAGTCCCGGGGTTTAAAGGTTGCAATAGGTCACAATCGGCGATTTGCACCAAACTCAATAGAAATGAAGAAAATTCTAGATAGCAAGCAATTAGGAGCACCCATACATATTGATGGACACTTTGATTCTAATTTAGCACCTGCGGGTGGATTATGGCGCGATAGCCGAAAAGAGAGCCCAGCCGGCGGTATGACTTCGATGGGGATCCATGCGCTGGACATGTTCATCAACATGTTTGGGCGGATAAAAGACGTTAATGTTCAAAGCCTACGGGTCGCTTCACCAATTGATGTTGACGACTCCACCCTAGTTCGCATGAATTTTGAGAATGGCTGTACCGGGCATTTGACAACCCTATCTGCGACGAACACGCTCTGGCGTATTTCAGCCTATTGCCTTGGTGGTTGGGTAGAAATTAGAGACCAAGATAAAATAGAGATATCATCTATTGCAGAAGGTACCTCGCAGTCTAATTACCCCGGGTTCGATTACCCGGCGATGGCAACCATTCAAGCCGCACTCGAATGCTTTGGTAGCGACGTCACCGGCGGAGATAGTTTCCCCGTTAGTGCCGAAGAGATTGATCATGCGACAACTGTCCTAGAGGCAATTATTCAATCCGCAGAAAGTGGGCAAACTATATCAATATAATATTTCAATTATAAACCGATGGTGTTGTCAAATATTTGGTAAATAAAAATTAAATATGAATTTTATGTCTACATGAAATTATAATTTTTTATATTTATTTTGTGGCTTTTATTACATCAAGTGTATTGGTGTGGCCGTTTAGTCAAACGAGAGATTAAAAACTCTAATTGATCGTAATCTTTATAATGCAAAACAAGGCGGCCGCCCCGCTTGCCAACTGGCTGTAGAGCAGCTTTGAGACCAAGCGCATCACTCAGATCTTTCTCTGCAGACACGACATTTGGGTCTCTACTAGAGGGTTTTCGGGGTGCTTGCATACCGCCTTCTTGCACCAATCGCTCGGTCTGACGCACATTCAATCCACGTTGAACCACTAGTTCAGCAAGTTTTTCTGGGTCTTTAGCCACCAGCAATGCTCTCGCGTGACCCGCAGATAAACGACCTTCCGCCACATAGGTACGAAGTGTTGGTGGAAGATTTAGAAGTCTCATCATGTTGGCTACATGAGGTCGGCTCTTACCAACCGCTTTAGCTAAATCCTCCTGGGTATAGCTAAATGAATCCACTAAGTTCTGATAACCATTAGCCTCTTCGATTGGGTTCAGATCTTCCCTTTGAATATTTTCGATCAAAGCAATTTCTAAGGCATCACGATCCGTCATATCCCTTAAAATTACTGGAACCTCTGCCAAACCCGCCCTTTGAGCAGCGCGCCAGCGTCGTTCACCAGCAATAATTTCATAACCAGACAGCGCGCCAGACAGCCTTCGAGCAATGATGGGTTGTAACATTCCACGCTCACGAATGGATTGAGCAAGTGCGTCTAAAGCTTCTTCATTAAAATGTCGTCGAGGCTGTCCACTACCAGGCTGAAGTGATGCAACAGGTAGAGACCGGGTGGCTTTATTGGTAGCACTGCCCTCAGTCACGTGGTCTGAACCATCTTCTCCCAGTAACGCAGCTAAGCCGCGACCTAGCTTTGGACGAACGGATTTATTTTCGACAATGCTCATGCTGCCACCACCTTAACTGACCCACCTGGTAATAAACCTTCACGTTGCAAAAACTCACGGGCTAAATCCAGATATGCCCTGCTACCCGTGCAATTAAGATCGTAGAGCAACACAGGCTTTCCATGGGACGGAGCCTCCGAGACTCGTACATTCCTTGGAATCTCCGCTTTATAAACAATGTCACCAAAGTGTGCTCTCACATCGGCCGCAACGGCTTCAGCCAACCGAATTCTCCTGTCCATCATTGTTATCACAATGCCCTCAAGAGCTAACTCGGGGTTTAATCGCTCGGCAACCAGATCAATTGTTCTCTTCAAATGACTTAGCCCCTCAAGCGCAAGGAACTCGGCCTGCAGTGGGGCAAAAGCGCCATCTGCAGCAACAAGCGCATTTAAAGTCAAAAGGCCAAGCGACGGGGGACAATCAATTAAAATAAATGAGTATCCTAGTGGTCCTGATTCGCTTTTTGCTTGGTTTAAAGCATCTGCTAACCGGCGCTCCCGCCTCGGCATATCTACCAATTCGATTTCTGCACCAGACAAATCCATCGTAGATGGAACAATGTCAAAGAGCGGCATCTCAGTCTTAAACGCTGCCTCAGCAAGGCTACACTCGCCAATTAAAACATCATACACCCCAACCTTCCGCCGATTGGCTGGAATTCCCACTCCGGTCGATGCATTTCCCTGTGGATCTAAATCAATTACGAGAGTTCGCTGGCCGCAAGCAGCTAAAGCAGCCGCAAGATTAACTGCGGTAGTGGTTTTGCCAACACCGCCCTTTTGATTAACTACTGCAATAACGCGAGGCAATCTTTCCTCATGAGCGTCATCATTTGTATCAGAGTTTATTTGCGTCATCCGGCCTTAGACACCATATCTTGAGTATTATACCCTCATCAGAGGTAATACTAGGGATCATTTCATATTTCATTGTCCAGCTTTTCATTGCTTCGGTCAATTCTTTTTCGACCTGCGCCCCCTTGTGCATCAAAGCGAAACCAGAGGGTTCAAGAGCCCCATAGATAAAAGGTAAAAGTCGAACCAAAGGAGCTACAGCCCTCCCAGTTACAAACTGGAATTTGCCGAAAGCCACATTCTGTAAAGCTTTATCAAACCGCTCTGGTATTACACGCACATCAACACCAGCATGCCTTGCAGCTTCACGAAGAAAAACTGCTTTTCGTTGATCACTATCTACCAAAGTTATGGGCAAACCACTGATGCAAGATAGCACAAGGCCAGGAAAACCAGCACCAGAGCCAAAATCCACCAAAGCACTTGAACCTGGGCTTTCCCCTAATAAGGGAAAGACCTGCGCAGAGTCCAAGACATGTCTGGTCCAAATATCATTTAAATTAGCTGGGCCAATCAGATTGATCCGTTGACGCCAGCGATCTAGCACAGAAACGTAACGAACAAGCCTCTCTATGCTTAAATCGTTAACACCAAACTTTTCTAACGCATCACGCACATCATGAGGGGGCTGGAATTCAATTAGGGGGCTCACGACGCCATGTCAGCCCTGCGATTAGCTCTGACCCGGCGCAACAAAGCTGTAATCGCAGCAGGAGTTACCCCCGGGGTCCGTGCAGCAGCTCCAATCGTCCGCGGCCTTGATGCAGTTAACTTTTGTCGAGCTTCGGTAGATAACCCCTCTATCTTCCAGAAATCGAGATCATTGGGCAATTCCATCGTTTCGTCGCGCTTGAAAGCCGCAACATCAGCCTCCTGCCGAGCGAGATATGTTGCATACTGGGCATCAGTAGATAGGCTCTCACGCGCCCACATCGGGGTATCCGCTATTTGCGGCCAAAGCGCCAGCAGTCCTGTCGAAGATGGACCAAATCGCCCAAACAACTCCAAAGCTGTTCGGCGTTTGCCGTCAGAACTACCAGGCAATCCAACTGCCTCTAATTCAGAAGGTGATGCCGTTAGTGCGTTAAGCTTAGCCTCAAGGGCCTCCAATTCATTTTGTTTCACGTGAAACAAGTGCTGTCTGGGCTCTCTCACACACCCCAACTCTATTCCACGACCTGTTAATCGCCGATCAGCATTATCCGCACGAAGTCGCAACCTAAATTCAGCTCTCGATGTAAACATTCGATATGGCTCATCGACTCCTCGCACAACAAGGTCATCAATCATGACACCCAAATACGCCTCTGTGCGATCAAATATTGCAGGGTCGTTGCCCCCTACTGTTCGGGCTGCGTTCAATCCGGCAACCAGGCCCTGAGCGGCTGCCTCCTCATATCCCGTGGTGCCGTTGATTTGGCCCGCTAAAAATAGCCGGGGTATCCGCCTTGTCTCTAAACTGTGATCCAGCTCCCTTGGATCAATAAAGTCATATTCCACTGCATAACCTGGTCGGGCTATTTCTACCGCCTCTAGACCTGGAATTGTTTGAAGGAACGCACGCTGCACATCTTCTGGCAAGCTCGTCGAGATTCCATTCGGGTATATAAGGGGGTCATTTAAGCCTTCTGGCTCAAGAAATATTTGATGATTATCTTTGTCAGAGAACCGGGTTATTTTATCCTCAATCGAAGGACAGTACCTTGGCCCCGACCCACTTATATTCCCACTATGAATCGCCGATTCATTAATCCGCGACCGAATTATGTCATGGGTCTTTGAGGTCGTGCGAGTAATATGGCAGACCGTTTGGGGTACCGTTATGCGTTCGGTGAGAGCCGAAAATGGCTCCGGAGGGTCGTCCCCTAATTGTGGCTCTAACACGTCGAACCGAATGGTCTCCTTAAGCAACCGAGGCGGTGTGCCTGTCTTAAGTCGCCCCATTTGAAACCCTGCCACCTCAAGGCGCTCCCCGAGAACCGTTGCCGCCGCATCACCAACCCGGCCCGCTGGGCTGTTTTTGGTGCCTATATGGATAACGCCTCGGAGAAACGTACCGGTTGTAATAACTACAGCGCCCGCAACCAGCTCTTCTCCTGTTTCCATTCTGACGCCAGAGCAGTGCCCTTGGCCTGAAACCAAAATGTCAGCCACTGCTCCTTCCAAAACGCTTAAGTGGGTTTGTTCTTTTACTGCTTCTTGAATTGCCTCCCGATACAACGCACGATCTGCTTGAGCACGCGGACCGCGCACTGCCGGCCCTTTGCTGCGGTTTAAAACACGGAACTGAATACCTGATGCATCTGCCGCACGCCCCATAATCCCATCTAGAGCATCAATTTCACGAACAAGGTGTCCTTTTCCAAGGCCCCCTATAGCTGGGTTGCAAGACATCTCACCAATACGATCAAACCGATGGGTGATCAGCAACGTTTTCGCGCCAAATCTCGCCGCCGCGCCCGCCGCCTCAACACCGGCGTGGCCTCCGCCAACAACAATTACATCATAGTTATTTTTTATTTGTTTCACGTGAAACACCGTTATTTCCCAATGCAGAACGAAGAAAATATTCGATCTAGCACGTCCTCTACATCAACAAGCCCGGCTATGCGCCCCAGAGCACGGCTAGCAAGCCTTAAATCTTCAGCTGCAAGCTCCAATGCGGGGGCTTCCATAGCACGATTAATTGCAGCAACCACCTCTTCTAACGCGACGCGATGGCGATGCCGCGTTGCGAGGGGCCTCGGCGCCCCTTCAATCGCAGTCTTTGCTGCTGCGGTCAATTCCCTTTCTAAATCCTTAAGCCCTTCTCCCGTCTTTGCAGACCCACTAATCCCATTTGGTGGTTGTATTGAGGAAAGGTCTTTCTTGTTATGAAAAACCAATCGATTTTCCGGAAGTTTGGCGAGTTCTGCGGGTGAAAGAATATCTCTAACTTCAACCACAAGGTCCGCTAAACCTTGTGCGTCGTATGCACGACGGACACCCTCTCGCTCAATTGGATCCTCAGTTTCTCTAAGGCCCGCTGTATCAACAATGGTTACAGGGTATCCATCCAAGTCCATTCGGACCTCAAGGATATCGCGGGTTGTTCCAGGTATGTCAGTGACAATTGCTGCATCACGGCGCGCCAAGGCATTTAAAATGCTAGATTTACCTGCATTAGGTGCTCCCACCAATACAACGCGAAACCCTTCAGATAGTCGTTCGGTTACAGGACTATTCGATAAATAATGACTTAAGGTTTCTTTTAATTCTAGAATTTCCATCTTCCATCGGCCTTCTAGGTCCTCTGGAACAGGCTCGTCTGAAAAATCCAATTCAGCTTCTGCCAGAGCAGACGCAGAAATCAGAGTTTCACGCCATGATAAGTGCTGCGCCGTCAGCCCTCCTTGCATTTGCCATAACGCTTGTCGTCTAGCTGCTGCGGTATCAGCACTTATCAGATCCCCCAGGCCCTCAGCTTCTGCAAGATCCATCTTGCCGTTCCGATAAGCGCGTCGCGTAAACTCCCCAGCTTCAGCTGGACGAAACCCTTGCAGGTTCGAAAGGGCAGCGAGAACACCATCTATAACTGCTGGGCCGCCGTGAATATGAAGCTCAACTGACTCCTCGCCAGTAAAACTTCTAGGAGCCGGGAAATACAGGGTTAACGCTTTATCAAGTACCTCTCTATCAGAGTTATACAATTTCCTGAGAGATGCCTTGCGTGGCAGCGGAGGACTCATGTGCGTTAAAGCATCAAATACGCAGGCTGCTTCTGGGCCTGAAATCCGTATCACAGCCACCCCAGACTGGCCCGCACCAGAAGCACAGGCGAAAATCACATCTCCTGCAGTCATGATTTATTCCTGGTTTAATCCGAACCAGATTGCCGAGATTTAGCGCCCGAGAAGCTTGTTTGCATCGCTTGTTCCCAAAACTGACGCACCGACTCTATGCCTTGACTTGCACCTGCGGCTCCAGGCATCCATTGGCTCCACAGCGCCTCAGGTTCCATGTTGGCTAAGCTCGTGCGCATTCTTTCTGTCATCTCTGAAAGCAAGGCGTCTTGCATGGGTCCTACGTCTGGTAACCCAAAAAACCGGCGGGCCTCTTCCGGCGTGGCGTCAATGTCGATGCTTATTTTCATAGAGATAACTCCAATAAGTCTGCCTTACGCTACATAATAGCGTTAAATTAAGTGCTTAACACATAAGATATCGAGGAATTACCGTGATAGCCCATGCTGATTGATGAACACATTATTTCTTCACCCCTTGGAAACCTCTGCCTCAAAGCCAACGCGGGCTCACTCGTCGCGCTCGAATGGACCGAAAGAGATATAACGCCAAAGCCTAAAAACACTTCTTTATCTCAGGCCAGCAACCAATTGCACCAATATTTTCTTAATAAAATCAATGGCTTCCGTGTTTCTCTCGCTCCCGAAGGGTCTGAATTCGAGTTGTCGGTCTGGCGGGCTATGACGCAAATCCCACATGGAACGACAGCGACCTATGGTGACATAGCAAAGATGACTGGAAAACCCGCCCAGGCGGTTGGATATGCATGTGGCCGTAATCCAATTCCAATCATTATTCCCTGCCACCGCGTAGTAGGCAACAATGGCCACATGGTTGGCTACTCGGGACAAGGTGGAGTTGAAACCAAGCGCTGGCTTTTGGCCCACGAAGGCGCTTTGTTGCTTTGAAAATCAGCATTGCGCCGCCAACGACCACACGGTTATCCTATACTTAAAGAATTATACAGCTCTCAGAGGGGGTATGAGTAATGGCTGACTGGATCGAAATTAAGGCAAATGATGGCGGAAGCTTTAAAGCGTACGTGGAAAAACCCAAAAGTGGCGCAGGTCCCGTAGTGATCTGCATCCAAGAGATTTTCGGCGTGAATCACGCTATGCGGGATATTGCTAAACACTGGGCCGATCAAGGTTATATCGCTGTAGCTCCTGATCTGTTCTGGCGCCAAGAGCCAGGAGTCGACATTACCGATCAGTCTGAAGCCGAATGGAAGAAGGCTTTTGAATTGTTTCAGGGATTTGACTTAGACAAAGGCGTTGAAGACCTCTTGGCCACCATTGCTCATTGTCGGTCAATGAATGGAGCAAGCGGCAAAGTGGGTACTGTTGGGTTTTGTCTTGGGGGCAAGCTTGCTTATCTACTAGCCTGCAGATCAGACGCGGATTGCAACGTCAGCTACTACGGTGTGGGGATTGAAGAACTTCTTGGAGAGGCACAAAACATCACCAATCCTCTAATGATGCACATTGCCGAAGAAGATGGGTTTGTATCTAAAGATGCACAGGCAAAGATCAATGAGGGGTTAAAAGATCACAACTCTGTGACAATCCACAACTACCCTGGAATGGATCATGCTTTTGCACGCATAGGAGGGGTACCGTATGACGAAGAGAATGCAAATTTAGCTAACTCTCGCTCGTTGGAAGCTTTTAAACGGGCTTTAGCGTGACCAAGCTTGAGCCTGTTGAAAGCAAAGCCGCATGGAGGGCATGTGATCTAGCGGCTGAGGGGGATTGGCGTTTACGTCTTAGTTCTAAAGAGATCGATGAACTTATTAAAGCAACAGATCTTGCTCTCAAAAAACAGGTGCCTTTTGAGAAATTGACGGCATCTGATTTTGCCCTCCCAACGCTCTCAAAAAAAATTAGTAGCCTCCGAGAAGATCTGGAGGGCGGGCGAGGCTTCGTAGTAGTACACGGTATGCCTGTTGAGCGCTTCAGCTTAGAAGAAGCACAAGTAATGCACTGGTGCTTTGGCCAACATCTAGGGTATCCGGAGCCACAAGATAAAGCAGGAAAACTCTTTCACGTCGTAACTGACACAGGTGCAAATGTTGAAACAACGGATAACATTCGCAGCTTTCAGACTAATGATGAACTGACATTTCATACCGACGGAGCAGACGTTTTCGCGCTTTTATGTTTTCGACCGGCAAAATCTGGCGGTGGATCCCGATTAGTATCATCAACCGCCATTTACAATGAGTTGCTGCAACGAGACCAGAAACTGGCGGCAATCCTCACAGCTCCATTTCACTTTGATGCCAGGGCTCAAAATCCTTGGGAAAAACAAACACAGACCGTTCCTATTTTTAACCTACACGATGGAATGGTTTCAGCACTTTACAAACGACGGTACATCGAACTTGCACAACGGTTCAAAGATGTTCCAAAACTGACAGATAAACAAATCGCGGCAATGGATCTTCTTGATGAAGTAGCCAACGACCCTAACATGCACCTTGCCCTAAACTTAGAGCCGGGAGACCTGGAAATAGCTAATAATGCTACCTGTTTCCATGCTCGCTTTAATTATTCTGATTATGATGACCCACGTTTGAAGCGCTGCATGCTGCGCCTCTGGTTATCCCTGCCGAATGGCCGGCCTCTTCCTAAAATATTCGAAACAACAAGAGAATGGGGCCCTACTTATGCTCGCCGTTTAAACGCATAAAGTATCTAAAACCCTATTCGTTATTGATTCATTTGTTGGAAGAAATCTCCATTAGTTTTTGTCTCTCGTAACTTTCCTACAAGAAATTCCATCGCGTCCTGGGTACCCATCGGCATCAAGACCCGACGCAGCATCCACATTTTGTTAAGCTCTTGACGATCAACAAGAAGTTCTTCTTTGCGCGTTCCAGACTTACCTATGTCAATTGCTGGCCAAACTCGCTTGTCTGCAAGTTTTCTATCCAGAACAATTTCAGCGTTACCTGTGCCTTTGAACTCTTCAAAAATCACTTCGTCCATCCGGCTCCCGGTATCAATCAGAGCTGTTGCTATAATTGATAGGCTTCCGCCCTCTTCAATGTTACGTGCAGCGCCAAAAAACCTCTTTGGCCTCTGAAGAGCGTTAGCGTCCACGCCTCCAGTAAGTACCTTGCCGGAAGAGGGAACAACTGTGTTGTATGCACGGGCTAATCGAGTAATTGAGTCTAATAGTATGACAACATCGTGTTTGTGCTCAACAAGACGCTTCGCCTTTTCGATTACCATATCGGCAACTTGAACATGTCTCTGAGCAGGCTCATCGAAAGTGGAGGAAATTACCTCACCCCGAACTGATCGTTGCATATCAGTTACTTCTTCAGGTCTTTCATCAATCAGAAGTACTAGCAAATAAACTTCAGGGTTATTAGCAGCAATTGCATGAGCAATTGACTGTAACATCATGGTCTTACCCGTTCTTGGAGGAGCCACTACAAGTGCTCTTTGGCCCTTACCTATTGGTGAAACCAGTTCAACCACTCGCGTAGTAAGGTCCTTAGATTCTGTGTTCTGTACCTCTAAAACTAATCGCTCATCCGGGTATAGAGGCGTTAAATTATCAAAATTTATGCGCTGACGAACTTTTTCGGGTGCATCGAAATTAACTGTAGAAACCTTGACGAGCGCGAAGTATCTCTCCCCGTTCTTCGGTGCTCGAATTTCACCAGTTACCGTATCGCCGGTACGGAGGCTAAATCGACGTATTTGATTTGGAGATACGTAAATATCGTCTGGGCCAGGAAGATAGTTTGCATCTGGTGATCTCAAAAACCCAAAGCCATCTGGCAAGACTTCTACTACACCCTCTCCAGTAATAACGACTTCTTGGTCAGCAAGTTCCTTCAAAATTGCAAACATCATATCCTGTTTGCGAAGCGAACTAGCATTTTCAATTTCAAGCTCTTCAGCTAGCTGCAAAAGTTCTGCCGGGCCTTTTTGTTTTAGCTCAGCTAGATTCATGCTCTGGGGGACATTCTGAAGCACGTCGCCACTCTTCTTTGATTTAAATTAAGGTTGTTTGCCAGCAAAATGAAACGAAGCGTTTTGATGCCAGCACTTAAGAAAGACCAGTCAACCAATAGAGATTTCTTTACCCGATCCCATGGTTGCTTCACGCTATTTGCTCAGGAAACGATGACTTGTCAACCTAAAATGGTTTTACAACAACCATTATTACAATAATTATCATCGATATTGTGGGCACTTCGTTGGCTACTCTGAAGTATCGTTGGCTTTTCCGGTTCGTCCCTTCCGCTAGATCCTTGCGCCATTTGCCCATGGCATGATGGCACCCTGTTAAAACCAAAATCGCCAGAATTTTCAGCCAAATCCAGCCAGAGCTCCAATCAACAATGCCAGGTGTGAGTATCAACAAAATTCCAAATATGTACGAAACTACCATCGCGGGATTCATTATAGCGCGCAGGAGTCGGCGCTCCATAACTTGGAATCTATGATCTTCTATCGAATTTAATTCGACTTCTACGTGATACACAAAGAGCCGAGGAAGATAGAGAAGTCCAGCCATCCAAGACATCACCGCAATAATATGAATTGCTTTGAACCATGGATAACTTCCTATGAGGAATTCACTCATGCGCTATCCCTAATTCTTTTAATAAGAGCTTCTACATTAGCTATTGGTGTCTCGGGTGTAATTCCATGACCTAAGTTGAAAATAAACGGTGAGTTTCTGTTGGAGTTAAGAATGTTATCAATCTCTTTAATAAGGAAATCACCCCCACAAATTAATGTAACTGGATCTAGATTACCTTGTGGTATCGCCCCAGCTTTACGAACATGGTCAAACGCTTCTGTAGGTAAAGATTGACCCAATGACACAGCATCAACTGCTGGCAAAGCCGCAAAATCACTAACAAATGCATCCGCCCCTCGCGGAAATGCTATCACTTTAGCACCTGGATGAGCTGCTTTGACAATTTGTGCTATTCGACCAATAGGTTCCAAACTCCATGCTTTCACACCATAAGCCGGCAATGCGCCAGCCCAACTATCAAATATCTGCACAACTTCGGCCCCAGCTTCGATTTGGTTGATCAGATGTTTGGATATTGCTGACTCCAATAAATTTAGGAGTTTTGACCATGCGCTTGGCTTTTCTAAAGCAAACTTTCTCGCTTTGGCGTAATCGCGACTACCCGCACCCTCAATCATATAAGCTGCAAGCGTCCAAGGAGCTCCTGCAAATCCAATAAGCGCGGTTTCCTTTGGAAGCTTATTTCTGGTTTGTGTCACAGCGGAATAAACTGGTTTGAGAAATTCTGTTACCTGTCCAAGATCCAAATTGTTCACGTCATCCGATGTATTTAAGGCATTTAATTTTGGACCAAAGCCTGGTTCAAACCATACTTTTTGCCCAAGTGCATGAGGTAAAACCAAAATATCAGAAAAAATTATTGCAGCATCAAATCCAAAACGGCTTATCGGCTGCAAAGTTGCTTCAGTCGCCATATCAGGCGTGTAACAAAATGTTAGAAAATCTTTCGCTTGTGTTCGAAGCTTGCGATATTCGGGTAGATAACGACCTGCCTGACGCATTAGCCACACAGGGGGTCTTGGCGCTGCTTTGCCACTAAGAACAGAAGATAAGAGATTTTGAGTTTTCATCATGGTGACAAGGAATATCTTCTTATTCTGTTAAATAACACTACTAAACAAAACTTAATTTAATATTGATTGTTGTAGTTAGAGTGACTGATATCGGGGATAAAAACTCTAAGCAAAAAATTGCTCACAGGATAAAAAAAAACCTCCATTCGTTGATTTACAATAGACAGGGCAATCGACTCGTTAAATTTATTAAAGACCTGAAGGAAGTATCCTGTGGAAGTATCAGGGATAGGTTTTTTTCCCCTCAATTATCAATTTGGATTTCCACTGTGGATATCACGACTGAAGGAAATATCTGTTATGAGGGGAATATCCACAATGAGAAAAAAGATACATTTCATCCACCTGTTTATCCTCTACTAGTCCACCATTTCTTCCATATATGTGCATCGCTTTGAGGGAGATTTTTTTTACGTTTTAGTCATTAAGATTCGTTTTGACGTTTGTTGTAGGTGGAATATTTTCAAGATATTTTTTATCTTTTTAACTATTGTTACGATGTATGAAAATGTACTCATAAATAAATGAAGTAAAAATAAATAAAATATAAATAATAAATATATATATATGTAGGAAGGTAAATATATTGAAGACACTAAAGCCAATTATATTAGCATCTGCGAGCCAATCACGACGGTCTCTTCTATCTGCATCTGGTGTTGAATTTGATGTGGTTGTCTCGAATGTCGACGAAGACGAGATAAAAAACATAGCCAAGCAAGATGGTTGGACTGTTTCAAAAACGGCTTTGGCTTTAGCTGCTGCAAAAGCTGAAGCTGTTCAAACTATGCATCCCGAGGCAATTATCATTGGTGCTGATCAGATGTTAGAACTTGAAGGTAATTGGTTTGACAAACCTTCTTCTGTGGAAGTTGCAAAAAAACAGCTTGAAGCTCTTCGTGGTAAGACCCATCGACTTCTTTCAGGCCTAGTTTTGCTTGCACCGGAAAAAGAACGCTGGACCCATATTGAGTCAGCAGATCTAACAATGAGAAATTTTTCGGATACTTTTTTAGATAGTTATATCCAAACTCTTGGGGAAGAAGCCTGCAAATCTGTAGGTGGCTATTTTCTTGAAGGTCTAGGGGTACAAATGTTTGATCAAGTGAGGGGAGACTATTTCACTATATTAGGTCTCCCTATGGCACCTCTTCTTAATGCACTTCGATTAGAGGGGGCATTATTATTATGAAAATGTCAGGTAACGCTGTCGTTGCTGGGATCATCGGTTGGCCTATTAGTCACTCACGGTCACCCCTGATCCATGGCCATTGGATTGAAAAGCATAAAATAGACGGGACTTATGTTCCGTTGGCTGTTCATCCAGATGCAGCGGCGGATGCTATTCGATCTCTTCCAAAGCTTGGAATAGCAGGGATAAATGTAACCGTTCCTCACAAGCTAACAGCGTTTGACGTTGTTGATGAACGTGATGCCGCGTCTCAAGCAATTGGTGCGATTAATACAATTGTAGTTTCACCAGAAGGCTCATTACTTGGTTCGAATACAGATGCTCCAGGGTTTTTTGCGCACCTCCGAGCGACTGTACCCGAGTGGGATCCACAGGCTGGGCCGGTGGTGGTTTTAGGGGCAGGTGGATCAGCTCGCGCGGCAATTCATTCATTGCTGGAAGCTGGTGTTAAAGAAATAAGATTAGTAAATCGAACTAAATCCAAGGCGGAGATTATTGCCAGTAATTTTGGAGATAAAATCAAAGTTATAAGTTGGTCAGAACGGGCGTCTTCATTGGCAGAAAGTAATCTACTTGTGAACACAACAAGCCTTGGAATGAAGGGCGCTCATCCTTTAGAAATTCACCTAGACGATTTGCCAAAAGAAGCAGTTGTTTACGATATCGTTTATGTTCCTTTAGAGACAAATTTACTTGCAGCAGCGAAACATCGTGGCAACAAAGTCGTAGATGGCCTGGGAATGCTGCTGCATCAAGCTGTTCCCGGATTTCATGCTTGGTTTGGTACAAAACCTGCTGTTGACTCAGAACTTCGGCAATTGATTTTGGATGATCTTAAATGATCCGTGGGCGTTTTGTTATTGGACTTACCGGATCTATTGGCATGGGTAAGAGCTTCGCGGCTTCGTGCCTACGCAAAGAAGGCGTTCCTGTGTTTGATGCAGACGCGGAAGTTCATTTGTTGATGGCAAAAGGCGGCCGTGCTGTCAGAGCTGTTGAAGCAGCATTTCCAGGTGTTGCTGTTAATGGGTCAATTGACAGGACGAAACTGGGACCTTTGGTTTTTGGAAACCAAGAAGCATTATCAAAGTTAGAAAGAATACTGCATCCGATGGTTGGCGAGGAAGAACGCAGTTTTATAGCTCGTGCCGCTCGCTCCGGCCACAAGGTTGTGGCACGTGATGTCCCACTACTTTTTGAAACTGGTGGCGATAAGCGCTGTGACATTACACTTGTGGTATCCGCACCTGCACATATCCAGCGTGCGCGTGTGTTGGCTCGTCCTGGAATGACAGAAGAAAGGCTCAGTCAGGTCCTTGCTAAGCAATTGCCTGATGCTGAAAAACGCAGGCAAGCAGATATAATTATACCATCAGGGCTTGGAAAAAGGCTAACTCGAGACAGAATTAGACAAGCGCTGCGTGGTATTCGTCAGAAAGGCAAAGACTATGGGCGGTAAATGCGCGAAATAGTACTGGACACGGAGACAACAGGACTTGATCCCCGTTCAGGTGACAGGGTGGTCGAGATTGGTTGCGTGGAACTTAATTTTCATGTGCCTACAGGGCGTGAACTGCACCTTTACATCAATCCAGAGCGGGATATGCCGGAAGAAGCGTTTGCCATTCATGGAATTTCAGAGGATTTCCTGAAGGACAAACCAATCTTTGCTGACATAGTGGACGAATTCCTGGAATTCCTCGGAGACGATGCAGCGCTCGTGATACATAATGCGCCCTTTGATGCCAAGTTCCTAAATTGGGAATTGGAGGCTCTTAAAAAACCTCCAATACCGGCGACAAGACTGATTGATACCCTAGAGATTGCCAGAAAAAAGTATCCTGGTGGCTCAAATAGTTTGGATGCTCTGTGTCGACGTTTTGATGTTGATCTTTCAGTGCGAGAAAAGCACGGGGCTGTAATTGACTGCCGGCTTCTAGCAGCAGTTTATTTAGAATTAATAGGTGGAAAGCAACCGGGATTGCTGTTGTCCGCGGATCAGAAAAATCCGATTAGTGGCACGAATCAAAAAATAGAAACCTCTAGTTCAAATTCCTCTACTAATCGAAAGAAATTGGCGCCACGTCCCCATAGCCCCTCGCTGGAAGAATTAGAGGCGCACGAGGCCTTTTTGATGAAAATTAAAGACCCACTTTGGCTGAAAGGTATAGCTGGATCAGACTAGTCCATTTTTATCTACAGCGCTGCGAAGAGCCGCTTGGGATTCTGGGTCTGCTATAGATATCAGGGCTTCTGCTCTTTCTTCGAGAGTTAGGCCCGCAAGCTCCGCAATTCCATTCTCTGTTACAACTGTATCTGCATCTGCCCTTGGGCCTGTTACCGGCCCTGATAACCTCGATACAATCTTAGTTTTTCTTGCTTTTCCAGCTGTTGAACTAAGCGCAATAATTGCGCGCCCGTTCGGAGAAAGTAATCCGGCTCTATGGAAATCTAACTGGCCACCAATGGCTCCTAGATACCTTCCATTTGCCGCTTCTGCGCCCACTTGGCCAGAAAGATCAACCTCAAGCGCCGAATTTATCGCGAAAAAACAATTAAAATTAGATAGGGTATTAGCGCTGTGGGTATACGTACCAGCTCTCATGATTAAGTCTGGATTTCTATCTACAAAGTCGTATAGCCGGCGGGACCCATATAAAGCTGTCGCCACATGTTTGTTCTGATCAATCTCTTTATATTTGTTCGAAACAGCTCCAGCCTCGACTAGATCAACAATACTGTCAGCAAAACTGCCAGAATGAAGGCCAAGGTCGCGCTTTTTTGCAAGTGCAGCAGCCACGGCGTCAGGCAGTGAACCTACACCATATTGCACAGTAGCCCTGTCAGGTACCAACCTGGCAACATTTGCGGCAACTGCGTGATCAATTGGTCCTGGCGCACGAGAAACCCACTCAGCTGGTGCTTTTACAGCGTTAACTGTACCCCTAAAGCTTGATAGTGGCAGAACGGCATCACCTTGTGTCCATGGCATAAAAGGATTTATTTCCGCGAAAGCTACCTTTGCCTCCCGGATTGCGGCGGGAAGATGGTCGACAGTAACCCCTAGGCTTACGTTTCCTTCAGAGTCCGGCGGTGTGACAGAACAAAGAGTAATTGCTGGCTTAAGCTTGCCTTCGAATAACCGTGAATAATCTGAAAAACGGGCAGGTGCTACGGCTAGGCGACCTTTTTGAAATAGTTGACCATTTGCGCCAAATCCATCCATGGAAAGAAATCGGATGTGTTCATTGGCAAGCCGCGTTTCAGCATCGCCCAGAGGGAAACTGGTCAGCACCCTAATCCCTTCGATGCCCTTTGCAGCATTGAAAAGTGCTGCTGTCAGTTTTGTAGGTTCAGCTCCAAGCTGCGCTACAACAACTAGGTCACCTGGCTCCAGATACTTCCGGAAATCTATCGAGTTAGGCATTAAGCAAAATCAACCGTGCATTGTAAGGCCGCCTGAAACGCTCAATACTTGACCGGTAACATAATCGGCACGGTTGCTTGCAAAATAAAGAATCCCATCTGCAATATCCTGAGGCTGAGCTAACCTTCGAAACGGAATTGCGCGAAGCAATGCTTCTTTTAGGCGCTCATTTTGCCCCTGAAACAAGGGTGTATCAGTTGGCCCTGGCGCCACAACATTCACGCAAACGCCGTGCCGGGCCATTTCGCGGGCGAGTGACTTTGAAAAAGCAATTACACCGCCTTTTGCGCCGGCATAAACAGTCTCTCCCATCGAGCCAACCCTGCCTGCGTCAGACGACACATTAACGATTTTGGCACCCTTTCCACCTTCAATAATTGGTTTCAACAATGCTTGGCAAACCCGCACCTGGCCGAGATAATTGAGTTGAACAATCTTCTCAATAAACTCAGGTGAATTCTCCATGAATGGCTCGGTTTTGTCCCAACCTGCTACGTTTACAATTATGTCCATAGGACCGTGGTCATTTGTTAGCTGATTTGCACAAGAAATTATGGCGTCTGGATCCGTCACATCTAAGGTTCTGAATTCACCACTTTTCAAATCCTTGGCCAACTTAGTGCCTGCGGATTCATCTATGTCTGTCGCGATAACGTAAGCACCAGCTTCGGCTAGCGTTGTAGCAGTTGCTCGGCCAATTCCGGAGGCGGCGCCAGTTACGAACGCTTTTTTATTACTAAGATTAATCATGTTGAGTTTCCTTAGGCCGAGTTTTCTTTTGGATGATTGGGTTGCCAGCGAGTTGGCCAGGGCTGGCCCATGTCAGTTAATACAAGATTGAGCTTTTCGACTTGTACTCGGATAGCTTTATCTTCCGAAAACAAGAGATCGACACCTCCATCAAAAGCTTTCAAGCTCAACATGGAAAGAATTTCTGATCGATTTTGTAGATTTAATGAGCGTGATTGGACGTTGATGACATTTTCAATCTTTAGCAAAGTATGTGTGCGGAAATAAATAGGACTGTTGTCCAGAACTTCTTCGCTTGCTTCCCACATAAACCGGTTAAAGGCGAGCGCGAATTCTTTTTTGCTTTTTAGCCAGGCGATATCTCCAACTGGAATTATCGCATCCTGTAAACAAGTAGCCATAATCGTTAAGTCGGTTTCATCTTTTGCAAATAATCGGAGTGGGCGGATGGGATTAGACATTATGCTTCTTTCTCCCTCCTAATTTCCGCCCCACAAGCTTTTAGTTTGTTTTCTACCTGATCATATCCGCGGTCCAGATGATAAATTCTATTGACGATAGTCTCGCCCTCGGCCGCCAATCCCGCGAGAACAAGACTTACAGAAGCCCGTAAGTCTGTCGCCATCACGGGCGCACCTCTCAGGTTGGAAGTGCCGCGGATCATTGCTGAGGATCCGTGAATATTAATGTTTGCGCCCATGCGTGTAAGTTCAGGCACATGCATAAACCGGTTCTCAAAAATTGTTTCTGTGACCATAGACGCGCCATCAGCAGTGGTCATCAACGCCATAAACTGGGCTTGTAAGTCGGTTGGGAAGCCTGGATATGGTTCAGTCATGACATCTACGCCTACTAATCGGTCTCGCAAACGGCTCACACGTAAACCACGCTCTGTCTCAGTTAAGTTGACACCACATTCTTTCAAAATAGTTGCAGCGGCCTCGATGTGGGATAATTTGGCACCAAGGAGCTCTACATTGCCAGAAGTCATTGCTGCTGCCATTGCAAAGGTACCGGCTTCTATTCGATCTGGTAAAACTGAATGATTTGTATGACTTAGTCCCGGTTTACCTTGGATATAAATCGTATCTGAGCCAGCGCCAGTGATCTCAGCGCCCATACCGATCAAGCATTTGGCAAGATCTGCGATTTCTGGTTCCCGCGCGGCGTTGATTAGAGTGGTTTCACCATTGGCGAGTGCAGCAGCCATCATGGCATTTTCTGTTGCGCCCACAGAAATCGTTGGAAACGTGATGCGGCTGCCGTGAAGACCCTTTGGAGCAAATGCATGGATGTATCCTGCCTCTAGCTCGATTTGAGCTCCCATGCTCTCTAATGCCATTAAGTGCAGGTCTACCGGTCGATTGCCAATAGCGCAGCCTCCGGGAAGTGACACTTTGGCCTCTCCTGCGCGGGCAACGAGTGGCCCCAAAACCAAAACCGAAGCTCTCATTTTTCGAACAATGTCATACGGCGCTTCAATATTGGTGATTTCTTGAGCGTGAATTCTAACGGTTTGACCTTGGTTATTTTCATCTCGCTTTATGGTTAACTCAGCACCTAATTCATTTAGGAGATCTGCCATTGAAGCGATGTCGGCTAGGTTAGGCACATTTGCGAGAGTCAGCCCATCATCTGATAGCAATCCAGCTGCCATTAGGGGCAAAGCAGCATTTTTAGCTCCACTGATTGGGATTTCGCCCACAAGAGGGTGTCCACCACTGATGCGTAGGCGATCCATTGATATTCAGAAACCTTGGTTAGTTACCTTGAGAACACTATCAGAGACTAAACTGATGCGAGCATCTCGTCACCAATCTATTTATCCACTCTTTATTGCTGATAATTTGGCAACAATGTGAAAACCGTGCCCCATTTAGCTTGGATTTCCCACGGGAAGCCAAAGAACATCCTCAATGTGCTGTGCTCCAGTTGCTAGCATAACAGCCCTGTCAAAACCCATTGCAACCCCGGAACCTGATGGAAGGCCGTGAGCAACTGCATTGAGAAAATCTTCATCAATTTTGCGTGATCCACCGGTCGCGGTTATGGCGTTGAGGTCTGCATTAAACCTCCGCTTATATTCTTCGGGATCGGTAAGTTCACCAAAACCATTCGCAAGCTCTACACCGTCAGCAAAAACTTCAAAGCGTTCCGCGGCTAGAGGAAATAATGGATCTATCTGCGCAAGGGCTGCCATTCGAGCCGGGTAGTGGTGCAAAACTAAAGGTTTATTTGTTCCAAGGTGTGGCTCTATTCGGTTTAAGAGACAACGAAAAAAAATGTCGTCCCAGTTATCTTTTTCGTCAGTTTTTATCCCTGCCGTGTTAGCGGCACTGCGCAAAGCTTCCTCGTCGTTCTGAAGGGGCAGTGGATCGAAACCGAGTTTTTGCTGAAAGGCGCCTGAGACAGTTAACCAATCCGCTGCCGCCTGGGGATCAAATTTGCCAGATTGAAGTAACGGGAAAGCAGCTTTGGCTGCGACTTTAAGGAGGCGGAGAGTATCAATAGCCCCTTGTTTCCAACTACTGCCGGGACGATACCATTCCAACATCGTGAATTCGGGATGGTGGGTCGCCGAGCGTTCGCCGTTTCGATAAACCCGTGCGATTTGGAAAATGGGACCGGCACCGGCAGCTAGCAGTTTTTTCATCGCAAATTCTGGGCTTGTATGAAGCCCCATCACTTGAGAGCTGCCATCAGGCTCAACAAGAGTGGTTTCGAAGGGATTTAAGTTCGGTTCCATACCAGGCGATATTTGAAGAGCAGGCGTCTCTACCTCAGAAAAACCTTGCTCATCAAACCACTGTCGCATGGCCTTCAAAATGCGATTACGGGCCATAAGATAGGGGCGACGCCGCTCGAATTTATCGGGTCGCCAGGCGGGTGCGCTTCCTGTCATCGCTAGATCCCCTTATAGAAAGCGGTATGAACGCTAAACCTGCTCTTATTTCTGCTCAAGCACTGGTTGGTGCTGGGCTTATAGATGCCGAAGCCGCTAAGCAAGCTGAGTCAGTCGGCCGCCACTACGCAATTCGGGTCACACCAGCAATGGCAGCACTGATTGATTCTTATGGTGAACCAATCAAGAAGCAATTTCTGCCGGACATTAGTGAACTCACACAAATGCCGGAAGAGTTGTCTGATCCCATTGGCGATGATGCACACAGTCCAACCCCAGGGCTTGTACATCGATACCCTGACCGTGTTTTACTTAAACCAATAAGTGTTTGCCCCGTATACTGTCGATATTGCTTTAGAAGAGAGACAGTCGGTTCTGCTCCAGCTATGAAACCGACAGAGATCTCTGATGCTGTGGCTTACATCGCCAACCACCCAGAGATCTGGGAGGTTGTTTTGACTGGTGGCGATCCACTCATGCTGAAGCCGCCGAGCCTTGCAAGGATCATCAAGCAGCTGGAGGTGATTTCCCATGTTAAGATCCTGCGCATCCATACGCGCGTTCCAATTGCAGACCCTGACAGAGTTTCACCTGAATTGGTGGCGGCAGTTAAGGGGACAGGAAGGCTCTCGTCTTATGTCGCTATTCATTGCAACCATGCCAGTGAACTTACTGAAGCAGCAGTAAAAGCTGCTGCACTTTTTGCTGATGCAGGTATTCCTTTGTTAGGACAGTCTGTGCTGTTGGCGGGCGTAAATGCTGAGATTGGTCCTCTAGAAGATTTGATGCGAGCGTTGGTTGCCTCTCGTATTCGGCCTTATTATCTGCATCATTTGGATTTAGCGCCTGGGACAGCTCGGTTTCGTGTTGATATTTCGGTTGGGCAGGAACTGATGAAAGCGCTTCGCGGAAGAGTGTCGGGTCTTTGTCAGCCAACGTACGTTTTGGATGTGCCAGGGGGATATGGAAAATCACCTCTCACGCCCAGCTATGTGCAGGCGTCTGAAAAAGGAAATTGGGTCATTAGTGACCCCTTTGGGCAAGAACACCGATACCCACCGCCGGTTGCGGGTTTAGTCGACGACTGATAGAAGCACCTCGATTTAGTTTCGAAACGGATATAACGGGGCCATTATGAAGGTCATCGCAAACACACTGCGTGCTGGCCACGCAATTGAGCATGATAGTCGCCATTACATGGTGATAAAACACGAGCTGATTTTACCCGGCAAGGGGAATGCTTTTATTGCGCTTGATATGCGCGATGTGATGACGGGAACCAAAACTAATGTTCGTTTTCGAACAGGCGATACAGTAGAGCGATTGCATACTGATGAGCGTGAAGTTCAATTCCTCTATCGCGAGGGGGAATTGTTTACTTTCATGGACAATGAAACATACGATCAGTTCACCATGGATGGTGAGACCGTCGGTGAAAAAGCAGATTTTTTGCAGGATGGCATGGCTATTCGAATCAACACAGTGGATGGAACTCCAATTGGGGTTACCCTCCCAACAACAGTTGTCCTAGAGGTAGTTGAAGCTGATCCAGTGGTGAAAGGCCAAACGGCAAGCGCTTCTTACAAGCCAGCTATGCTAGAAAACGGTATGCGTATCTCAGTGCCTCCTCATATTGTTACTGGCACACGCATTGTTGTTCATACAGAAAACCGTGAATATGTAGAGCGGGCAAAAGACTAGTCTCGCCCATAGAGAGATAAAAATGCGCCGCACACCCGTAATGACCATGATGATTCGTGCGGCTGAGAAGGCTGGACGTGCGGTTGTTCGTGACTTTGGAGAGGTTGAACATCTCCAGGCATCGAATAAAGGCCCCCGCGATTTTGTCGAAAAGGCAGACGAAAAAGCTTCTCGTATTTTACAAGAAGAGCTTGAAAAAGCCCGCCCTCGCTTTGGCCTCCTAATGGATGGTTTGGATGAGATAATCGGAGCAGATACCTCTCACCGCTTTATTGCTGACCCCATAGATGGCGCTACCAATTTCATGCATGGTTTGCCTCAATTCGCAGTTTCTGTGGCTTTGGAAGAAAGTCGTGAGGTCATAGCTGGGGTCGTTTATAACCCGGTTACAGATGAACTTTTTTGGGCTGAGCGTAATGAGGGCGCTTACCTTCATGACCGCCGCATCCGCGTTTCGAGGAGAACGCACCTTTCTGAAGCATTAGTTGCGGGAGCACCCTTTCTTCATGATTCTCATAACCCAGATCAATGGTCTGGGATTTTCAATCGGCTAGCCCAAAGTTGTACAATACGAATCGTGGGCGCAGCTTCTATTAGTTTGGTGCAGGTAGCAGCGGGAAAACTTGATGGTTACGTAGATGCTGGCCTCAAGCCCTGGGAATTCGCTGCGGGTTCAATCATTCTGCAAGAAGCAGGTGGCATTATTACTGATTTGAACGGTGGGGCTGGATGGCTAAAATCTGGCGAATTGGTTGCAGCCTCGGGAGAACTTCACGGGCAGATTTTATCGACGTCGATTAGACAAGCCTAACCATCCTCAGTTGAGGTTAGCCTAGAGCTTCGCTAAGATCCTTCAGCGTAGAACCTGCTTTCAGCAATTGAACTGGAAATGATGAGTTCAAAACATCATTGCACGGGCCCATTGAATACCCGCTTTAGGCAGCTTTGCGGGATGATTTTATTGTTATCTCTGCTTCCATGTGGCTACCTCCAGTCATCAGCGCTTGCGAGTGAGCGTCAGTTAGCCCCAGCCCTTAACTTGAAAGAAGCAAAATCTCTCTCGCATAACAACGAGAGGCTCCACAATGATTTGCCCCCTTTCCCACCGCGCCGCCCAGACTTTTCGAACAAACACAATTCGTCTTTGAGCCAAAAGACGGTTGTTATAGTTCCGTTGCCCCCTGTAAGGCAGGCGCCATTTTCTTCTAAGACACGCTCAAAAGACGAGGCGCCAAGCACAGAGTTCCCTGTTGCTGATCTATCGACGCTAGATTCTACCGATAAAAATACCCCCATTAGCAAAGAGGATGTCTCTACAAATCCCTTACAAAAATTAGCTGCCGTACCGGAAAGATTTGAAGCAGAAATACTTTTTGCCAAAGGTATTAATTTACTCCACGGAGGTGATGAGCAACTTCTTGTTCAGGTCGTTAAGCGCAGCACAGGAGCGTCCAATTTTACTATCCATTTATTTGGCGGATCCAGCATCAGTGAAAAAGCTTCTGCCCGTCAGGAAGCTCTCTCAAGGGCGATCGCAGTTTATCAATATTTAGTTAGTAGTGGGGTCCCGAGTTCATCAATTGCAGTCAAACCTGTTTCAAATGATGATAGTCGGGATACGGTAGTTATTTATTTGGAGGCATCCAAAACATGAGCTCCAACCTGACACGTCCAGGAAGATTCCTTCTACGAATGGCGCTTTTCATGGCTGCGGCAATTGCGGCAGGGGCGGTTACTTGGCGGCCTGCTTTTGCAGCTTTTATGGCAAACCCAGCATTAAATGGGGTGATCGTTGGCGTATTTGTTGTCGGTGCCATCGTGTGCGTGAGACAGGCTTATAGTCTGAAAAATGAGGTGGAGTGGATTGAGCGGTTTCAAAGGCGTGGCACTCGGGAGCCACAAGGTCCTGGACCTCGTCTTTTAGCGCCAATTGCCGGCGCCCTAACGCAAGTTGAGGACAAGGTTAGCCTTCATGCAACATCTGCTCGTGCGCTGCTTGATGGTTTGGGAAGCAGGCTAGATGAAGCACGTGAATTAGCACGTTATTTGGTTGGGCTTTTAATTTTCCTGGGCCTTTTGGGCACTTTTTGGGGGCTTTTAGAAACAGTCAGGTCTGTTTCACAAGTAGTCGATGGATTAGACGTAGGAGGAGATGCCGCAACAACCTTTGAAAGTTTGCGAGGGGGGCTTCGCGCGCCTTTGGACGGCATGGGCACAGCCTTTAGCTCCTCTCTCTTTGGTCTTGCGGGGGCTCTTGCTCTGGGATTTTTGGACCTTCAGGCAGGTCAGGCCCAGAACCGGTTTTATAACGAGGTCGAGGATTGGCTTTCTTCGATTGCTACTTTTCAAAGTTTGCCAGCGTTATCGAGTCAGGCGGCCATCGGGCCGTCGCAGCCCTCTGCATATGTTGAGGCCTTGTTGGGGCAGACAGCAGAGATGCTGGACGACTTGCGTCGGCTTGTAGGTCGGTCGGAAGAAAAGCGCCGTGAGACAGACTTGGTGCTCACAGCCATGGGTGACCGGCTTCATAGTTTGGCTGATGGCCTTGAAACCCTGGGTCGTATTTCGGAACAGCAACAGCGTGCACTTGGTTTGTTGGCAGAGCGAGAAGATTCATCAGCTTTAGCGTTACAGACAATGACGGAACGTCTTGCGAATCCTGTAATCGACGCTGAAACTCGTCGTCAGCTGGCTCAAATTGAGAGATTATTAGCCCGGCTAGGTGGAGCGGTCACAGCAGGCCAGTCAGAATTGACACAGGAATTGCGCAATGAACTGCGCCTTCTGGGCCGCACGTTAATCGGTCATACGGACGGCAGGACCGATTGATGCGCTCCCGCCGCGGACGCGTTGTGCGCCAGGACCTTTGGCCAGGGTTTGTTGATGCTTTAGCCAGTTTGCTGATGGTGGTGATTTTTCTTCTGTCAGTCTTTGCGATAGCCCAGCATTTTCTTTCTGAGCGTCTTTCGGGCCGAGAACAAGCGCTAGCAGCGGCAGAGGGTGAAATTGCTGTCCTTATAGAAGAAAGCGCAAATCTCTCAGATGCTCTTGCAGCTGCAACCGCGCGAAGAAACGACCTACAGAGCCAGTTAACAACGCTTGAAAAGGAGTCTGAAAATATATCCCAGGCGTTAATCGCAGCACGGGCCGATCTCTCTCGCGAGGGTGCAGAAAAGGTTGCGGTAGAGCAGCAGTTGAAGCTTCTTTTGGACAAAGTACAAACACTTGAGAAATCTTTGTTAGACGCTCAAGAGATAAATAACCAGGCGATAGCAAAAGCTGAATTACAAGCTTCGGAAATTGCGAGGCTCACTGCAACACTGGAAGCGTTGCAGTCCGAAGCTAATGAAGCAAAAGCCGCCTATCGTATTACGACAGAACGGGCTGAGCTGACGCTGTCGAGGGCTATTGAGCGAGCCGCTCGAGCTGAGGCTGCTCGCGATGCCCTCGCCAAGAGGGCCAGCGAACTCGAGGAGGCACTTCGTACAGCAGCGGCAGCTCTAGAGGCCGCTACGTCCGCTAAAGGTGATGCAGAAGCTAATGCAGCGGCACTCGTAGATCGTTTAAAGGAGCAGGAAACAGCCAGTAGTGCCGCGGTGCTTGAATATCGCAATCGAATTGTAAGCCTGGAAGCTAAAATAGCTGATATGTCATCCCGTGTAGAAGCGTTGCAAAACGCAGCTGCGGCTGCAGAGTTGGGACTTGCTGGCGCCAGGCGAGACGCCCAAGGTTTAGAAGCAGCGAAGAGGAATGCGGAGGCTGAACAAAGGGCTCTGGCAAGTCTTAATGCCGAGCTTCAATTTAAAATAGATGCGCTCAATGCTGCTCTTACTGAAGCATTGGATCAAGCCAAGACCCAAGGGTCCACAATATTGCAGCTCGAGGGCAAACTTAATGCTGCGCTTGCAGCAAAAGTTAGTGAGTTACGGCGCTTTCGTTCTGAATTTTTTGGAAAAGTCAGTGAGGTTGTTAAAGACAGATCAGATATAAGGGTCGAAGGCGACCGTTTCGTTCTTCAGTCAGAAGTGTTGTTTGAAACGGCCCAAGCCGACCTAGGCCCCGAAGGCGTTAAGCGAATAGAAACCCTGGCATCTGCCCTGAAGGAAATTATTTCAACAATTCCTCCAGAGGTCGAATGGGTTCTTCGCATTGATGGGCATACTGACATTCGCCCAATTTCAACAGAGCAGTTTGCGTCTAATCGAGATCTTTCATTAGAGCGCGCGCAATCTGTGTCAAAAGTCTTGGCTGCTGCAGGCATCCCACAGGAACGGCTTTTGCCGGCTGGTTTTGGTGAATACCGGCCGATCGATAAAGGGAAAACCCTAGAAGCCTATAGGCGGAATAGGCGTATTGAGATAAGACTCGACCAACCTTAGGAGTAGCATCTATGAAAACAGGCCTTACTGGAAAGCGCGCTATCGTTACCGGAGGTAGCCGGGGTATAGGCTACGCCATTGCTGATGCTCTAGCCGCTGAAGGTATGGCGGTTTCAATCTGCGCCCGTGGTCAACAAGGATTGGACGCTGCCTCCAAAAATTTAAGCCGGCATGGTGGAAATGTTCATAGCCTTGCAGCGGACGTGGCCTCGAAGGAGGGCATTGAAGGCTATATGGATGCAGCTATCACCGCCCTGGGTGGTGTTGACGTTTTAGTTAACAACACATCTGCGTTCGGTGGGTCAGAGGATGAGGCGGGTTGGGACTCAAGCCTAAATGTTGATGTGATGGCACTCGTCAGAGCTTCTTGGAAAGCAAGGGCGTCAATGGCAGAAACTGGTGGGGGCTCAATTATAAATATTAGCTCTATAACTGGCCTAGCTACAGCTGGACGCACCCCCCCATATGGCGCGGCTAAAGCTGCTGTTATCCAATATACCAAAACTCAGGCATATCATTACGCGTCAGATAATATCCGAGTTAACTGCATCGCCCCAGGATCGATCTATTTCGAAGGTGGCGTATGGGGTAAGGCTGAAGTCGAACGACCAGAGCTTTTCGAAAAAATCAGATCATCGATCCCTTTTGGCCGCCTTGGTGCGCCGGAAGAAGTAGCTAATTTGGCAGTGTTTCTTGCTTCAGATGCCGCTAGCTGGGTAACTGGCCAGACCATCGCCGCTGATGGTGGACAGACGCTTAACCCAATTTAGTTATTAAGCTGAAGCGCTTGGCCGACCCTGCATGCGTTCAAACCAAGAAGCAACATTGGCGTTCTGTGCATTGATAGGCTGGCCTACATTAGTACCAAAGTCCATGAAGCAGAACAAAAGAATATCTGCCAGACATAGGTTGTCACCAGAAATAAATTTCTGACCGGCCATTAGGTTATCCAGCCAGGTGATTTTGTCCTGCGCTATAGCCTTTAAACCTGGAGAGGCCTCCGGTAGGCAACGCATACGGCCTTCGAACATTTTTAGGCCTTCGCCAAAACGAAAGCCATTAGCTAATGGCTCACAGATATTTAAATCGACACGCCTCGTCCACATCCTTGTTACGGCTCTCTCTTCCGCCGTTTTTCCAATAAGGACTGGAGTTGGGTGTAGTTCCTCGATGTATTCACAAATTGCTGTGATCTCAGAAATGTAGGATCCATCGTCAAGCTCTAAGCACGGCGCCTGGCCTGCTGGGTTCTTACTCAAAAATTCTGCCTGTCTGTTTACGGCTTTTCGGATATCAATTTCTTCCAATGGAAGCTCAACGCCCTTTTCAGCCAAAAACATCCGAACAACGCGAGGGTTAGGTCCTACAGAATTATAAAGCTTCATAAAAACCTCCGTTTGATGATGGAATTTTGGCTTCTGGGAATATACACAGTAATTTAGACCTTGCGGGATCAATAATTTCAAGGGGGGGTCAGATTTGGAACCTCACAATATAGTTGCCATATGTGTGATCTTAGCTATGGCTTTTTTAATCGACTCTACAGTCAAACTTTGGCGCTATCGTAAGCGCAACGGACTACTGAAGGCGTCTCTTGGTTCCCGTGATATCAAGATTTTAATGAGGCCCAATGATTATGAGGTGGAAGAGGCAAGGCTCACCTACAAAAATTGGGTTTCAGCCGGCGCTATGCTTACTCTTATGTTAATATTTTGGTTTATTAATCCGGATCAGGCCTGATTTATTGAGCGAACAACCTGGCTGCGGGTCGCTTTATCAAACCAATTAGCAAAGCGCCGGATAAAAAGCCGCCCACGTGGGCTATATACGCTACGTTCTCCGCCCCCATTAAACCTCCACTGGCTAAGGTCTGGAACATGAACCAGCTGCCAATAACAGCCCATGCCTTAAGGCGTATGGGAATAAAAAAAGGCAGTAGCACAGTTATTTTAGATTTAGGCGTAAGGAGAATGTACGCCCCTAAAACCCCTGATACAGCCCCCGATGCACCTATCAAAGGGGCTTCTGATGCTACCTCAGCGTAGCCCTGAGCCAACGCTGCAACAGCTCCGGTAATGACAAAAAATATTGCAAACCGCCAATGTCCGCAGGCATCTTCCACGTTGTCGCCAAAGATGTAGAGAAACAACATGTTTCCAATCAGATGCCAAGCGTCGCCATGCAGAAAGACCGAAGTCACAACAGAGAAGTCGGCTGGCATCACTGCAAGGCTCTCGGCGAGTTCACGATACCCAAAAACGACAGCTGGAATGAAACCATAGCTAAACAAAACTTTTGCCTCATCTTCAGGCGAAAGGCCCGTTTGCCAGATATAGATAATCGTGCAAAACAGAATTATTCCCCAAGTCACATAGGGTGTAGATACCCACCGGCGAGGATTGTCGTCATGAAGGGGGAGAAAAGGCAAATCAGTTTCTAGAGTCGTGGCGCGGGTGATGTATCTGAAATTTCGCACCAAATCGGTGTGTGATCTGACGCTTTAGGTTGTCCGCGAGGGCGCCGATCAATGTCTACATCGCTCAAGCGGTCGAGTGCTGTTGCAGACAGAAGGATATGGTCAATCCGAATGCCATGGTCTTTCTGCCATGCCCCCCCCTGATAATCCCAGAATGTGAATGCTGAAGGAGCTCTTGGCCTTACAGAGCGATACGCGTCGTAGAAACCAAGCCAACACAATGCTCTGAATTTTGCGCGGGTTTCTGCTTGGAAAAGCGCATCATTCCGCCAAGCTGATGGATTGTAGCAATCTTCTGGTTCTGGAATGACATTAAAATCACCCATAAGTGCGGTGGGCATGCCGTTCTCCAGAAGGATTTTTGCCCGAGCTTGTAAACGGTCCATCCAGCTCATTTTATAGTTGAATTTTTCTGTGCCTATTGGATTCCCATTTGGCAAATATATCGATGCCACCCGAACACCTTCAACGGTCGCTTCCACATACCGCGCTTGTTCATCGGATGGGTCACCGTCTAGACCAATAACCGGATCTTTGAATGGGTGACGAGATAATAGGGCAACACCGTTGTAACTTTTCTGTCCAGCCACAAGGGTGTGGTAACCGCGAGACTTGAACTCCAGTTCAGGGAATGAATCACCAACGCATTTAATTTCCTGCAGGGCGAGCACATCTGGAGCGGCTTCATCTATCCAAGCCAATACTGCGTCCAGCCTAGCTTTAATTGAATTTACATTCCAAGTTGCGAGACGCATTTTGAGCGTTATCTAAATCGAAAAAGAAGACCCGCAACCACAAGATGAGGCTGCGTTGGGGTTTTCGATCACGAACATTGCTCCGGAGAGATCTTCCTTCCAATCCACAACGGCCCCTCCCAACAAGTCCAGGGAAATCTCGTCCACCACAATTGGGACGCCGTTGCGTTCAAAGACCTTATCATCGGTATTCAAAACATCATCAAAACTAAAACTGTACTGAAAGCCTGAACACCCTCCACCTAGAACAGATACCCGAAACTTCGCATTGGGGTTCTTTTCATCAGCAAGAAGGAGCTTGAGACGCGCAGCCCCTCGCTCCGTGATGTTAACTCCGTCCTGAAGAGCGCCGTCCGGCATGATTAAGACCCCCACTAAAAGGATGACTTAGGTTGATTTACTTCACGATAAGTTCAACAAGATAACATAAAATAGATGTTTGTTATGGCCTTTCAATACAAACTAAGGATTTAGCGTGTTAGAGCAGTATTTATTTGATGCATCTCCTAATCCCCCCGCACCCTATGCTGCCAGTGCAAAATCTTCCCGCGGCAGGCTAATTTCAGAACCGGACCCAGATAACCGTTCCAATTTTCAGCGTGACCGTGATCGCATAATTCACTCAAACGCCTTTCGCCGCATGAAACACAAGACACAGGTCTTTGTATTCCATGAAGGAGATTATTTTCGCACGCGGCTTACTCATTCCCTGGAGGTAGCGCAGATAGCACGAACTGTAGCTAGAAACTTAGGGATTAATGAAGATCTTGCAGAGGCCGTGGCCTTAGCCCACGACCTCGGCCACACACCCTTTGGGCATGCTGGAGAGGAGGCGTTGTCATCAAAGCTAAGCCATGTGGGGGGCTTTGATCACAATGTGCAGACGCTTAGGGTACTTACGCGTTTGGAGCAACGTTATGCTGGTTTTGATGGACTTAACCTCTCATGGGAAACCCTTGAGGGGGTTGTTAAGCACAATGGACCTCTTCTGGAACCGGCTTTAGCGGTTCGAAATTATGACAAGTCTCATTCTTTGGAATTGACCACTCACGCGAGTCTTGAGGCTCAGGTAGCTGCTATTGCTGACGATATTGCCTACAACACGCATGATATCGACGACGGGTTGCGTGCCCAGCTTTTCCCTCTAGGAGCTGTTGCTGATGCATCAGCTCTTGTTGCGAACCATTTGCGCGCAATTGATAAAAAATGGCCGGAACTTGATCGCCAGCGTCGAATTTATGAGTTAGTTAGAGCGCTTATAGGTGATTTGGTGCGGGATTTGACTACGGAAACAGCCAACCGTTTGCGCGAGCTGAAACCCAAAACAGCCACCGACATTCGATCTGCTGGTAAACCAATGGCCTCTTTTTCAAAGGAAATGACGCTGGAACTTAACGCATTGCGGGCTTTTCTAAGAACGAATATGTACCGTCATACGCAGGTAAACCGGATGACAAGCAAAGCAAAACGGATTGTTTCAGATCTTTTTGAAGTATTTATTGCTGAGCCCCAAAGTTTGCCAGCCGAGTGGCGGAAGTTGGCAGAAGAATCAAAGGAAATGAAGATATATCGTATTGTCGGAGACTATATCGCTGGTATGACAGATCGCTACGCTATGCTGGAGCATCAACGTTTGTTTGAAATTAATAGTCTAAGCCTATGAACTACTTTGAGCATTTCAATAACTTAGCTCTTCAAGAGCTCGAATTTTTAGCCAAAAATGGCGACATTCCAAGTGACCTCAATCTAAGTCGTGCTACTGCCGGTTCTCCGCGCGACCCCAACCACGGCGATGTTGCTTTGAATGCTGCCATGGTTTTGGCTAAAGACGCCCGAATGAAGCCCAGAGATCTAGCAGAGCTGATTGCTTCTCGCCTTCGTTCCCATGATGACATTGAGTTAGTTGAGGTGGCTGGGCCTGGGTTTATAAATATTCAGGCAAGCCCTGGCTTCTGGTCTGCAAGACTTTTGGAAATCCTATCTTTGGGTCGTGAATATGGTGCTTCGAATATGGGAGCGGGCCGCCGAGTAAACATTGAATATGTTTCTGCTAATCCCACTGGTCCTTTGCATGTTGGGCATGGGCGGGGTGCAGTCTTTGGGGATGCTCTAGCCGCTGTTCTCCGGAAGGCTGGTTTCGATGTTGTCAAAGAATATTACATCAATGATGCGGGTGCGCAGGTCGACATCTTGGCGCAAACCGCATTGCTTCGCGCTCGTGAGGCTTTAGGGGAAGAAATCGGTCCTATTCCTGATGGTCTTTATCCTGGTGATTATATGATTCCGGTGGGCGAAGCTCTTGTTTCTGATCATGGGGATGCTTTGTTTCGTATGTCAGATCAGGAGCAAAATGAAGTTGCTCGCGGCAAAGCAATTTCCATGATGATGGATTCAATCCGTGATGACCTTGCTGCCGCGGGAATTAATCAGGATATTTTTTCTTCAGAGCGGTCGATAGTAGAAGCCGGATCCGTAGATGCCGCTCTAGCAACCCTTGAAAGTAAAGGCCTTGTTTACGAGGGCATTTTAGAGCCGCCAAAGGGAAAAATACCTGAAGATTGGGAGGAGCGACCTCAGACTTTATTTCGCGCAACAAATTTTGGGGATGATGTTGATCGACCATTGAAAAAATCTGATGGCTCTTGGACATATTTCGCTACAGACATCGCTTACCATTTTGATAAAATAAGCCACCGTGGCGAAGAATTAATTGATGTTTGGGGGGCAGATCACGGCGGTTACGTCAAACGAGTTTCCGCGGCCGTTCAAGCATTGACTGGTAAAAAAGATGCCTTGGATGTGAAACTTTGTCAGTTAGTGAGGGTGCTTCGCGACGGTGAACTGGTTCGGATGTCCAAGCGCTCCGGTGATTTTATAACGCTACGTGAAGTTGTTGATGAAGTTGGGCGGGATGTACTTCGCTTCATAATGTTGACTCGTAAGAACGATGCGCCGCTTGACTTTGATTTGGCTCGGGTTGTTAACCAGTCTAAGGATAATCCTGTCTTTTATGTCCAATACGCGCATGCTCGCTGTTGCAGTGTTTTGCGCCACGCGAAAGATGCAGGTTTTTCAGAAAGGCCTGAAGATCTCATTCACGCCGATCTTACTCAGCTTGCCGATGAAGATGAGATTGGACTCATTAAGCTATTAGCAAGTTGGCCGCGTATAATTGAACAAGCTGCGGAGGCTCATGAACCACATCGCGTTGCATTTTATCTTCAGGAAGCCGCAGCTGCATTTCATCAGCTTTGGAATAAGGGTCGCGATGACACTACCTTGAGGTTCATACAAACTTCGGATCAAGAGGCAACAAAAGCACGTCTTGCACTAGTCCAAGGTGTGATAGCTGTTATAGCCTCGGGTCTTAATGTCCTTGGTGTTCAGCCAGCAGAGGAAATGTAACGCATGAGTAAAGCGTTCGATCCAGAAGTAAGGCCCGACCGCGCCCGCGCTGTTAAGTTCTCTCGGATCGCATTAGCTGCGGTTTTATTTGGGTTGGCGATTACTGCGGCCATATGGCTTGCCGTGGGTGGAACCGGGAACTATGGCCCTCCACCTCTTGTGATGGCTGAGAGGTCTCCAGAAAGATTGCCGCCTGACCCAAACAAGATTAATGGAGCCGATATTCCCCACACCGGCCAAACTATTTATGAAATCGTCGGTGGAGGCGGACCCCAATCAGAAAAGCAAGGAACAGCTCCAGCTGAAGAAAAGTTGATACCGTTTCCAGTTAGTCAGCGCATTCAACCAGATGACATACCGCAACCCACAGGGCCTATTCAATTACTCCCTCCAGCGCTAGAGGTGGAGCGAATTGATCCCCCTACAACCAAGAAACTTCAGGCTAAACTCAGCGACTCCTCGGCTACAGATTCGGATGAGATTCTGCAGACTGCGCCCACTCTTCCATTACCTCCCCGCCGCACCAAGCCCCCCGGCGGCGCGGGTGATTTGAAGATAGTTCGAGACAGTCTCAGTAATTCAAAGACCGCAGATCAATCTGAAACTATCAAGACTGCAAACTTAGCTCCGAGTAATAAATTTCTAATTCAGATTGGAGCAGTCAGAAGCACAACAATTGCACAAAAGGAATGGCGCCGCTTACGCGAAGCCAATTTAGATATCCTTGGTGGTATGCAGTTATTCATCCAAGAGGTAGACGTCGGAGGACGCGGCACTTTTCATCGCATGCAGGCTGGCCCTTTGCCAGATAAAACTTTGGCAGAAATAGCCTGTGGTCAATTGAAGAGCCGGGGAGCTGGCTGTTTCGTTGTCGCAAAGTAGCAGACCATCAGCGGCCATATTAGGTTGTGCAGGCACTCGCCTTACGGCTGAGGAGCGAAGTTTTTTTGCTGAGGCTAATCCGTATGGATTGATTTTATTCTCCAGAAATCTTGGTGCTCCAGATAGCATACGCCGCTTAACAAGTGATTTTCGTGAAGTTGTTGGTCGTGAGGACGCACCTGTTCTCATTGACCAAGAGGGCGGGCGGGTAGCACGTTTGGGACCACCGAATTGGCCCAGGTTACCAGCAGCAGGACAGATAGGCGCTTTATGGAAGCGGGATAGGGAAAAAGGGTTGCTTGCGGCACGACTTCAAGGGCTTGCAATTGCGGCAACTATAGCACCTTTGGGTATTGATGTGGCGTGTGCGCCTATGTGTGATGTTGCGGCACCTGGCTCAGATACTTCGGTAATAGGAGATCGGTCATATGGAGAAATACCATCTCAGGTTGCTAGTTTGGCTGCGGCTACTGAGCAGGCCCTCAGGTCGGCTGGTATAGCAACAACAGCAAAACACGCACCAGGTCATGGTAGAGCCACTAGTGACAGTCATTTTCAATTGCCTGTGGTTGAAGCGCCTTTAGCCGATCTGCTTTCAGATTTAGCCCCATTTATAGCTGTAAAAGAAGCACCATTTTTCATGACGGCTCACATAGTTTATCGACACTTAGACCCTGATTTGCCGGCCACTTGCTCACGAAAATGTTTAGATTGGCTAAGGTCAGAGACTGGTTTTACAGGTGTTATTTTGTCGGATGACCTCGCAATGAAGGCATTAACGGGACCGATTCGAGAGAGGGCTGCCGCAGCCATTTCTGCTGGGTGCGATGCATTGCTTTATTGTCCTGGCGACTTGCGGGGAAATGTTGCTGCCATAGAAGGCGCAGGGCCCGCTGGAGATAGATTGGAAAAAACTTGGCAAAACTGGTCTAGTTCGCGCCGAATGACTTTCGATGATGATGCATTTCTACTCGCCGCAGAACTATGGGCAGTACTTGACGAGATTGGTCTTCAATGAGTGACATTGGTCAAATTGCATATTTGATCTCGATATGGGCCCTACCTGTAGTTTTAGCAATTACGATTCATGAGGCGGGGCACGCTTATGCTGCGTATTGGCTTGGTGACGACTTTGCCCACAGAAATGGCCGCACTTCCCTGAACCCCTTGGTTCACATAGATCTTTTCGGTACCTTGTTACTTCCAGCACTTCTGCTGATTACGAGTGCTGGATTTATTATTGGCTACGCGAAGCCAGTGCCTGTATTTTTTAAAAGGCTAAAGCCTGAACGTATTGGCACAGCCCTAGTGGCGTTGGCGGGACCATTAGCGAATATAGTTCTCGCACTTTTAGGAGCGGTTTTACTCTACATCGTTCCGTTATTGCCCAACCTCGTCGGTTCTTGGCTCGAACCAAACCTAAAAAATTTAATTATTGTTAATGCGCTGCTGGCGGCGTTCAACATGTTACCCTTGCCCCCCCTCGATGGTGGAAGAGTTATGATGGTGGTGCTTCCTGCTCGGGTTTCAGAACGGATCCAGGTTTTTGAGCGCTTTGGCATTCTTTTAGTTTTTGGTCTAGCGTTAATTCTACCCCCTCTTTTATCGGAGTTTGGCATTAGATTTAACCCAATAGCCGACTGGGCCGTTGGAGGCGCGGGCTTTATTCTTTCCATGGTTTACGGGATAACCGGCTGGTGATGAACGAGACTGTTGAATTTGAACCGGACTTTCCTAAGCCTCGCAATCAATTGGTTGTCGATCTAGGTTTGTATGAAGGACCGGTCGACCTTTTGTTACAAATGGCAAGAGATCAAAAGGTAGATCTTTTGCAGATATCAATTTTAAAATTAGCCGAGCAATATCTGGCGTTTATTGAAGAAGCAAAGGGACTGGAATTAGAGATTGCTGCTGACTATCTCGTCATGGCTGCGTGGTTGGCATATCTTAAATCACGCCTTCTTCTTCCAAAGGAGGAAGTCCTACCTGAAGATGGGCCTTCGCCTGAGGCAATGGCTGCCGCGCTAGCGCAGCGCCTTCAACGATTGGCTGTTTTACAGGAAGCCGCGAAAGAACTGCTTAGCCGCCCACGCCTTGGAATTGATAGGTTTTCAAGAGGAAAAGAAGAAGCTCTCCCCGAAGACGTAACCTCCAGACCGATAACCGATATAACTGAATTGCTTCAAGCTTATGCTGGTATCCAGAGACGCACCCGCAGTCGCGCGCTATCAATTCGGCGATCTAACCTTCACACGGTGGAAGCTGCTATAACCCGTCTCACCGCTATGCTGGGAATAGGTATGGAGTGGCAGACTATGGAGACTTTTCTGCCGCTTATAACAGGTGATCCAATAATGCGACGCAGTGCCTGGGCTTCTACCTTTGCTGCAAGTCTGCAGCTTAGCAAAGATGGTAAGCTGGCAATTCGCCAGGACAATCTGTTTGGTCCAATTTATTTACGCGCTCAAGAGAATGCCCAAATTGATGACTGATGATAGCCCCGCTCTCGACGTAGGTCCTGAATTAGAGAACCCAGAAAAGCTAGAGCTGGCAGAACGATTAGCCGAGGCAATTCTATTTGCTTCTCCTTTACCCGTGGAGGAGCCCGCTCTTGCTGAGCGTCTACCCAAAGGTACGGATATTGCTCGCGTTATGTCACGACTGCAGGATCGTTATCGTAGCCGTGGTGTACATGTCATGAGGGTTGCCGGCGGCTGGGTTTTCCAAACTGCTCCAGATCTTGCTGCTGCACTTACTGTGGAGCGAGAGGAAATAAAGAAGCTTACCCGAGCTCAAGTCGAGACTCTTGCCATAATCGCGTATCACCAACCCATAACGAGACCCGAAATTGAGCGCATGCGTGGCGTATCTTTATCTAGTGGTGTGATGGATGCCTTGTTGGATCTAGGGTGGATTCGACCCGGCAGACGACGCGATGCCCCGGGCAAGCCTTTAACATGGGTGACAAGCAATGAATTTTTGCTTCACTTTGGTCTAAATGCAGTCAGCGATCTTCCAGGAATTAAAGAGCTGGAGCAGTTAGGCCTGCTTGATGAACACGCGTCCTCCATTTCAGACTTTACTCATCGAGAAGAAGAATTAGAACTGCCTAGTCCAGCAGCCTCTGTAGATCCTGATGCAGAAGCAGCCGCTGACCTTGGCCAACATTTGGATCCTGATGAAGGGGGGCGCTAGACCCTAACTTCGTGCTATTGGTTTGTACTTAATTCTTTGAGGCTGGTCGGCGTCTTTCCCAAGGCGCCGTTTTTTATCAATTTCATAGTCCTCATAATTTCCTTCAAACCACTCCACATGGCTATCCCCCTCAAAAGCCATAATATGAGTGGCGATGCGGTCCAGAAACCATCGATCATGGCTAATCACGACTGCGCAGCCTGGGAACGTAAGAAGTGCCTCTTCAAGCGCCCGTAGCGTATCAACATCAAGATCATTTGTGGGTTCGTCTAAAAGGAGAACATTGGCCCCGGACTTCAGCATTTTTGCCAGATGTACTCGGTTACGTTCACCACCCGACAATTGCCCCACGCGCTTTTGTTGATCTGACCCTTTGAAATTAAAAGCGCCTACGTAAGCACGGCTAGGTGCTTGACGCTTCCCAAGTTCAATGACGTCAAGTCCATCAGATATCTCTTCCCATACGGTTTTTTCTGGACTGAGCGCGTCACGGTTCTGATCGATGTATCCAAGACTGACTGTGTCGCCCACCTTCAGAGCCCCAGAGTCAGGGGTCTCCTGTCCAGTAAGCATTCTGAACAGGGTTGTCTTGCCGGCGCCATTTGGCCCCACAACCCCAACAATGCCGCCAGGAGGCAGTCGGAAAGTGAGGTCATCAATTAATAGTCTATCACCAAACGCCTTGGTGAGGTGTGTTGCCTCGATAACGTTGTCGCCCAGTCGTTCCCCAGGAGGAATTACAATTTGGGCCGTTTCCAGAGTTTCCTTTCCAGCCTCTGCTACCAGAGCATCATAAGCTTGTATCCGAGCCCTATTTTTAGCTTGGCGAGCTCGAGGCGACTGACGTACCCATTCGAGTTCCTGGGAGATGGTGCGCTGGCGTGCCTTCTCCTGTCGTTCTTCTTGGAGAAGCCGCTTCTGTTTCTGTTCAAGCCAACCGGTGTAGTTGCCTTCGTAGGGGATGCCCTTTCCTCTATCTAGTTCGAGTATCCATCCGGCAACATTATCTAGAAAGTAGCGATCATGAGTTACTGCCACGACAGTTCCAGGAAAGTCGTGGAGAAAGCGCTCTAGCCAGGCCACTGATTCTGCGTCGAGGTGGTTAGTTGGTTCGTCAAGCAAAAGCATGTCTGGATTGGAGAGTAAAAGCCGGCAGAGTGCTACTCGTCGTTTTTCACCTCCAGAAAGGTTGGTGATGTCGGCATTGCCTGGAGGACAGCGAAGAGCGTCCATCGCAATCTCAACCTTGCGTTCAATTTCCCAACCATCAACAGCATCAATTTGTTCCTGCAATTCGCCTTGTTCGGCGATTGCCTGGTTCATTTCATCGTCGGAGAGCTCTTCTGCAAATTTCATGGAAACTTCATTGAATCGGTCTATGAGGGATTGAATTTCCCCCACACCCTCCATGACATTTCCCATAACGTCTTTAGCCGGGTTAAGCTCGGGCTCTTGAGGAAGGTACCCTACCTTAACCCCTTCAGCAGCCCATGCTTCTCCTTGAAACTCTCGGTCCACGCCAGCCATAATTTTGAGCAAAGTGGATTTACCAGCGCCGTTAGCACCAAGCACGCCAATCTTGGCGCCAGGTAAGAATGACAGCCATATATTTTCTAATGTTTTCTTCCCCCCAGGGTATACTTTTGAGAGGTCCTTCATCACATAAATGTATTGATACGACGCCATATCTGGGTGGCCCCTTATGGTAGAAAATATAACAGAATGAACGTGCTTCTAGCGTGGGTGGGTATTCCTCGCAATCTGGTAGCTCAGACTTTCGTCCAAAAAAACTTAACAAAAAAACAAAATGACACTCTTTTTGAATTTAGGCTCGAGGATGAGCAGCTCTGTAGGCATCAAGCAGCCGTGCCTTGTCGACGCCTAAGTAGCGCTGTGTTGTTGAAAGTCCTGCGTGGCCAAGAAGTTCTTGGATGGTCCGAAGGTCACCACCAGCTTCTAACAAGTGAGTTGCAAAGCTATGGCGTAAAGCATGAGGGGTAGCGCTTTCTGGCAATCCTAAGTTTACCCGTATTTCCCTCATGCGCCGCCGAGCAATGCCATCAGCTAAAAGCCCGCCTCTTACGCCTAAAAATAGTGGCCCATCTTTTCCGACTTGATGAGGGCAGGCAGCCAAATAAGAATCTACGGCTAGACGTGCTGATGGAATGACCGGCACCATTCGCGTTTTTCCACCCTTGCCCGTTACAGTGAGTGTTTCCCCTAAAGGTGCTTGGCTGCGGGTAAGAGACAATGCCTCTCCTATACGCAATCCTGCTCCATAAAGAAGAAAAAATAGAGCATGATCGCGTAGCGCTACCCAAGCTTCCGCTTCTGGTCGTGGCGGTGTAGCTGCTTCCTTGAGGACAGCCTTTGCCGTTTGAATACCAAGTGGTCGAGGCTGACGTTTGGGTTGCTTTGGTGCACGAACGGCCGAAGCGGCCGACTCCTTAATGAGCTCTTGCCTAGTTAGAAAACGCATCAACCCTCGGACTGCTGCAAGTCCCCTGGCCCGACTTGAAGCAGAAATTCCCTTTGCAGCGCGCCTAGCAAGCCATGCTCGATAGTCGCGAATATGTAAACGCTCGATGGCTGCTAAATCTGGTGTTTCACCAAGGTGCTCTATAAGAAATGCCATGAACTCAGAAACGTCAGTTAGATAGGCCTTTTCTGTATTCTCGGCGAGGCGACGTTGCCCTCTCAACCAATCTCTCCAGAGGGCTATTGCTCTGGCAAGATTCGGCGCTATCCCAGTGAGGTTTAAATCGGATCTGGAAGAAATCATTCGCTAATATCTGGTGTGAAATCAAGCCAAGCAGAGAAAGTTCCACCGAGCGCCTGTCCAAGAAAAACCAGGAGATCATCGCCGTCGTCAGGGGTAAAGGTATTAACCTCGCGACCACCTATTGCTAAGAGAGCTTTGGGCGCGGTTGAGCCCATATCTATCCGAACCAGCGCCGCGGATTTTATAATTCCTGAGACCGGCCCAAACAGGGTAGGGTCAGGTTCTAAATCTGCAATAAAGCGAGATTGTTTTAGATTGCCCCCAAGATAGGCATCTATGTCGCCAAATCGCACTTGACGGACGTTTTGAGGACCTGAGCTTTCTGCTCTATCTGTTTCTATACAAAGAGTAACTGCTTCGTACCCTAGGATTTCAGGATAGCGTTCCGTAATTGCCTCAATCAACGCTTCAAAACTAGCAGCCCGAATGGCTGTAAGCGTAGCTTCGAAGATCGAGGCTTGATTGGACAAATTAGTCCGAGAAAGAGCGAGCAAATCCCGCCAATTTGCTTTTAATTTATCTAATTCTTCACGATGGCGTTTGACCATTGCATGCTGCAAATCGACCACGCTTCCACCACCTCTGTCCGGTGGATTTAATGCAGCTAGAACATCGGGTCTCTCAATGAGAAAATTAGGGTTTTCTTTTAACCAGCCAGCAACTTCCTCTGCGTTTAGAGTAGAAACGGGAGAAGCTGCACTTTGAGATGTCAAAGAATTGACTGCCCGGTTGATGCCCAGTCGGCTAAGAAGGCTTCTAAGCCTTTGTCAGTTAGGGGGTGATTATACAATTGTCTTATGACGTTTGGGGGAATTGTAGCGACATGTGCCCCCGCTTTTGCGGCTGCTAGAACATGTGCCGTATGGCGAATTGATGCGGCAAGCACTTCGGTCCCTAAGGATGGGTAATTGTCGTATATGCCAACGATATCTTCGATAAGAAACATTCCGTCTTCGCCTATATCGTCTAACCTTCCCACAAACGGGGATACAAAGCTTGCTCCTGCTTTTGCAGCTAAAAGAGCCTGATTTGCCGAGAAACATAGGGTTACATTAACCATTATCCCGTCATCGGACAGAGCTTTGCACGTTTTGAGGCCATCAACTGTAAGCGGCACCTTTACCGTTACGTTAGAAGCAATTTTGGAGAGTTTTTGTCCCTCCTTGAGCATTGTTTCAAAGTCAGTTGCAGCAACTTCGGCAGACACTGGGCCGTCAACAAGTTCACAGATTTCGCTGATGACATCCAAGATTTTACGACCAGACTTTGCTATCAATGAAGGGTTGGTTGTTACCCCATCCAGTAGTCCAGTAGCTGCTAAATCTTTTATTTCAGAGACGTCTGCCGTATCGACAAAGAACTTCATTGCGGGCCATCCTTTTTGCAAACCGCTTCAACTTAAGGATCTATTAAATAACCTATGCCGGATCTTGAAGCCAGCATTGTAGACGATTTGATCGACGAAACCCTTGTCGTTCGTCCTGTTTTGACTACGGCCCCCCTTAGTACGGCTTTATCCTATCTTGCGCCGCCAGAGCTCCCTCCTGGCTCTCTTGTCGAGGTGCCTCTAGGTGGCCGCATGGCTATTGGAGTTATTTGGGATGGTGTTGGCGATCCAAATATTGATTTGGCAAAGCTCAAATCAATACGGAGGCGTCTCGAAGCCCCTTTGTTACCCCAAGGCCTTCGGCGACTAATTGATTGGACGGCGGCATATCTGGTTGTACCTCCTGGAAATGTTTTGCGATTGTCATTGCCGAGAACTGTTTTATCTCCTCCACCCAGAAAGACAGTTTATCAGTCAGCAAAATCATATCCGGCCAATGCTAGGCTTACGCCACAACGAAAGCGCATTTTGGCAACTTTAGCTAATGTGCCTCCCCTTCCAGCTGTTGAGGCCGCTCGATTGGCTGGAGTTGGTCAACAAGTTGTGAGAGCAATGGCACAAGCAGGCCTCCTCAACAGTCATGAAGTCTCTAGCGATGACCCAGCGGAGGTGATGACAAACTTTAAGAAGCCAGCATTATCTTCAAACCAAGCTTCAGCTGCGGAGGTTCTTCGTCAGAGGGTATGCGCATCTGCATTTTCTGTTGATTTATTGGATGGCGTTACTGGATCAGGAAAGACAGTAGTGTACATGGAAGCAATTGCTGCAGCGCTTTCAATGGGCCGACAAACTCTATGCCTCGTTCCAGAAATTTCCCTGACAGATCAGTGGCTGAAGCGCTTTACTGATCGATTCGGAGCTAAGCCGATCATTTGGCACTCAGAATTGGGTGGCGCAGCGCGTCGCAGAGCGTGGAGGGCAATAGCGGATGGGTCAGCGTCTGTAGTTGTTGGCGCTCGTTCGGCCACTTTTTTACCATTTAAAAACCTTGGTCTAATAGTGATAGATGAAGAACACGAAGCTGCCTACAAGCAGGACGATGGGGTCAGGTATCAAGCTCGGGATATTGCCGTAGTTCGTGGCCGGCTTGAACAAGCCTCTGTTGTGTTGGCGTCAGCTACCCCATCTCTTGAAACCTTGAATAACGTCCAGCGTGGCAGATATGGGCGCGTAGAGCTCCCTTCTAGACACGGGGTGGCAGTAAAGCCTGAGGTCGATTTAATCGATCTTAGGGCAACACCACCTGAACGCGGTTTTTGGTTGGCACAACCGATGGTCGAGTCCATCGAAAAAACACTTTCTGCTGGAGAACAAACCCTCCTTTTTTTAAATCGTAGAGGCTATGCACCACTAACCTTATGTCGATCCTGTGGTTCGCGTGTTGAATGTCCTAGTTGCAGCGCTTGGTTGGTTGAGCACAGGCTAAATGGCCGCCTAATTTGCCATCACTGCGGCTTTTCCAAACGATTTCCAAACTCATGTGAAGATTGTGGGGTTGAGGGCCAGCTTACTGCTTCCGGTCCTGGGGTAGAGAGAGTTGCTGAAGAAGCTCGCAATCGTTGGCCAAAAGCACGCATCGAAATCGCTTCTTCTGACACCCTATCGGGGCCATCAGCAATACAAGAATTCATTCGAGCAATGCTTGAGGGGGAAATAGATATTGCAGTTGGTACGCAGGTTCTTGCGAAAGGCCATCATTTTCCGAATTTGACGTTAGTGGGCATAGTGGATGGCGACCTTGGTCTCGGGGGCGGAGACTTAAGGGCTGGAGAGCGGTCCTTTCAATTGTTGACTCAAGCGTCTGGTAGAGCGGGCCGAGCTGAAAGACCTGGGCGAGCGCTTATTCAAACGCACCAACCAGACCATTCAGTGATGCAGGCTTTGATTTCAGGCGATCGTGACGCGTTTATCGATGCTGAGACGACGGCGCGAAAATATACCAAACTTCCTCCGTTTGGACGTCTCGCAGCCATAATAATTTCTGGGAGGGACTCAGCTGAATCTGAAAGGATGGCGCGTGCAATTGCTAAGTCGGCACCCAACTACGACGATGTTCGAATTTTAGGTCCTGCGCCTGCGCCTATTGCTCAACTCAGGGGGCGTTGGCGTTGGCGTCTTCTAGTAATGGCCGCTCGACATGTCGACGTGCAGGCGGTTCTAAGAGATTGGATAGGTGAAACAATTTCCAGAGGTGGTGTGAGAGTAACAATTGATGTTGATCCGTACAATTTTATGTGAGGCGCGAATAAATTGCGGCAAATTGCAGCAAGCATACTCAGAGACCACAAATAAAAGTTGGACTCAGCTTGCATCGCGTGATTGGCCTGTGATAGCGAAGGCTTCGAATTTGAGATCGTCCTGAGCGTTGACGCTCGACGGCTCCCGTAATGGTGTTTTAGCAGTCGCTTTAGAAGGCAAAGAACACAAATTTTATAGGAAGGGGTCCATCGGTGGCTTCCCAAGCTGGATCGAGGTCCGGGATCGCGGGGCGGTATGCTTCTGCGCTCTACGAACTGGCTGATGAACAGAAGGCACTTGATGCCGTGGCGGACGACTTGCGCGCGTTCCGCGCGCTTCTTGGTGAAAGCGAAGATTTGGTTCGCTTGGTCCGGAGCCCAAATTTAGCACGTGAGAGCCAGGTTAAAGCTCTTCAGGCTATCGCTGCTAAGGCCGGAGCGCATTCGCTGTCCAGCAATTTTCTGGCATTAGTAGCAAAGAACCGTCGGCTCTTTGCCCTTGATGGGATCATCGGTGCTTTTCTAGAAATTTTAGCAGAGCGACGTGGCGAGGTTACAGCGCACGTCACATCTGCGAGAGAGCTGACAGATGAGCAGCTCGCAAAACTAACAGACGCGGTGAAAAGAACTGTTGGCGCACAAGCCCAGGTCGAAACCCACGTTGATCCTAAACTGCTGGGCGGACTTATTGTTCGGGTCGGTAGTCGTATGTATGACAGTTCGCTCAGCTCAAAGCTGCAGCGTCTTGAGAATTCCATGAAGGGAGCTGCTTGATGGATATTCGGGCTGCCGAAATTTCCGCAATCCTAAAGAACGAAATTGCGAACTTTGGGACCGAGGCAAACGTTGCTGAAGTTGGACAGGTTCTCTCTGTCGGCGACGGCGTCGCTCGAGTTTATGGCCTTGACCAGGTTCAAGCGGGCGAGATGGTTGAATTTGAGGACGGCACCAAAGGTATGGCGCTGAACTTAGAGACCGATAATGTCGGTGTTGTTATCTTCGGTGATGATAGAAATATCCAAGAAGGCGCTACCGTTAAGCGTACCGGCGATATCGTTGACGTTCCTGTTGGAAAAGGCCTGTTAGGCCGCGTCGTAGATGGTCTTGGCAACCCAATTGATGGCAAGGGTCCAATTGAAGGAGCCGAGCGGCGGTTAGCTGAGGTCAAGGCCCCTGGAATTATTCCGCGCCAATCTGTCGATGAGCCAATGCAGACTGGAATTAAAGCTCTCGACGCTCTGGTTCCTATTGGCCGTGGCCAGCGCGAGCTTATCATCGGAGACCGTCAAACTGGAAAAACAGCGGTTGCGATCGACGCGATCATCAACCAGAAAACTGTAAATTCTGGCGATGACGAAAAGCGCAAACTTTATTGTATTTACGTAGCGGTTGGACAGAAGCGCTCGTCCGTTGCTCAGGTCGTCAAGACCTTGGAAGAATACGGAGCAATGGAATACACTATTGTGGTGGCAGCATCGGCATCTGAGCCTGCACCTATGCAGTTTCTAGCCCCTTATGCTGGTTGCGCCATGGGCGAATGGTTCCGTGACAATGGAATGCATGCCTTAATCATTTATGATGATCTTTCAAAGCAAGCTACAGCTTATCGACAGATGTCCCTGCTGTTAAGGCGCCCACCAGGTCGTGAAGCATATCCTGGTGACGTTTTCTATCTCCACAGCCGCTTACTTGAGCGCGCCGCTAAGATGTCGGATGCCAATGGCGGTGGGTCTCTTACGGCTCTACCAGTGATTGAAACACAAGGTAACGACGTATCGGCATTTATCCCAACGAACGTTATTTCAATTACCGATGGGCAGATCTTCCTTGAGACAAATCTTTTCTACAAGGGTATCAGGCCTGCAATTAACGTTGGCCTATCTGTTAGCCGTGTAGGTTCGGCTGCTCAGACTAAAGCAATGAAGTCTGTGGCCGGTTCAATTAAACTTGAGTTAGCTCAATACAGAGAGATGGAAGCCTTTAGTCAGTTTGCGTCCGACTTAGATGCAGCAACACAAAGACTGTTGGCTCGTGGATCGCGGTTAACAGAGATCCTGAAGCAGCCCCAATACACACCTCTTTCAGTTGCTGAACAGGTCGTATCCATTTTTGCTGGGGTTAACGGTTTCCTTGATCAAGTAGCAGTCCGCGATGTGACAAGGTTTGAAACAGCAATGCTCTCCGCTGCCAGAGATAAGCTGGCAAGTCTGATGGAGGACGTGAATTCAACGGGTCAGTTGTCGGACGACAATAAATCCAAGTTGAGCGAATTTTTGGGCGAATTCGTTAAGAATTTTGCTTGATCGAGGCTTTTAGGGACATCAGGTCCTTTTAAGCGAACCTAGTTTGACGCGGGAAGCTAACGCGCATGGCTAGCCTTAAAGATCTACGCGGGCGTATCGCAAGCGTTCAGGCAACGAGGAAGATTACCTCAGCCATGAAGATGGTTGCGGCAGCCAAACTTCGTCGTGCCCAAGAGCAGGCGGAAGCTGCCCGTCCGTTTGCGGAGCGCATGGAAAGAATGCTTTCGTCTCTTGGTGGAAGCGTGAAGGGCTCTCCCGGAGCTCCGGCACTAATTGCTGGAACTGGCTCGGATCAGACTCACTTAATCGTTGTTGCTACCGCTGACCGAGGCCTTTGTGGTGGTTTTAATGTCAACATTGTTCGTCGAGCTCGTCAGTTAATCCAAAAGTTAGAGGCCGAAGGTAAGACAGTAAAAATCCTCTGCGTTGGCAGGAAAGGTCGAGACCAACTTCGGCGTCAGTATGGATCTAAAATTGTTCATACAATCGAGGGTGTGGGACGTCGAGCAGTTGCATTTTCGGAAGCCGATGAAATCGGTGAAAAAGTGCGTTCAATGTTCAGCGATAACGAGTTCGATGTTTGCACTATTGTTTATGCCCGTTTTCAGTCTGCTATTTCGAATATCGTGACTTCGCAGCAACTTGTTCCTGCAGAGGCATCAGCGCAGGAAGATGGAGCTGAGCAGGAAGACTTAGGTGGGGCGGTTTACGAATACGAGCCGTCAGAAGAAGCTATTTTAGCAGAGTTGTTACCGAGAAATATTTCGGTGCAAATTTTTAGGGCTCTGCTGGAAAATGCAGCTTCTGAGCATGGTAGCCGCATGACCGCGATGGATAATGCCACACGTAACGCTGGCGACATGATTAACTCATTAACTTTAACCTATAACCGCACACGTCAGGCTATGATCACTAAAGAACTGATAGAGATCATATCTGGCGCCGAGGCCGTCTAGGGTTAGCCCTAGACCTGGAACCAAAAGCAGGACAGGAGTTCGTACTATGGCGAACAATGCCGTTGGACGCATTACACAGATCACCGGAGCCGTCGTTGACGTGCAGTTCGATGGCGAGATACCTCCAATTTTGGACGCTCTTCATGTTAAGCGAGAAGGTGGCCGTGTGCTGGTGCTCGAAGTCGCGCAGCATCTTGGCGAGAACACCGTTCGTACAATTGCTATGGATGAGACAGAGGGTTTAGTGCGTGGCGCTGAAGCCGAGCACACTGGCCAACCAATTACAGTGCCCGTTGGCCCAGGTGTTCTTGGCCGGATCATGAATGTGATTGGCGATCCGATTGACGATCGTGGCGAAGTTGATTCGGTTAAGCGCCTTCCTATTCACCGGTCTGCTCCTGAATTTACTGAACAATCAACTGAAGCTGAGCAGCTTGTCACTGGTATTAAGGTTGTTGATCTACTCACACCATATGCGAAAGGTGGCAAGATTGGCCTGTTTGGCGGAGCTGGCGTGGGCAAGACGGTTCTTATTATGGAACTTATAAATAACATCGCTAAGGGCCACGGCGGTTACTCTGTCTTTGCTGGTGTTGGCGAGCGTACCCGTGAAGGTAACGACCTTTATCACGAGATGATTGAGTCAGGCGTTATCGATCTTGAGGGCGGCAATTCAAAAGCTGCGCTTGTATATGGTCAGATGAATGAGCCTCCCGGCGCTCGTGCTCGCGTGGCGCTCTCCGGTCTTACTCAAGCGGAATACTTCCGTGATGAAGAGGGCCAGGACGTTCTTCTTTTCGTAGATAACATTTTCCGCTTTACACAAGCGGGCTCTGAAGTTTCCGCTCTACTCGGGCGTATTCCATCAGCCGTTGGATACCAGCCAACGCTCGGAACTGACATGGGTGCTCTCCAGGAACGCATCACATCTACAAACAAGGGTTCGATTACGTCCGTTCAAGCAGTCTATGTGCCTGCGGACGATTTGACAGACCCTGCGCCAGCTACAACATTTGCGCACTTGGATGCTACAACTGTTCTTTCTCGCTCTATTGCAGAACTAGGTATTTACCCTGCTGTGGATCCTTTGGATTCCACCAGCCGAATCTTAGATCGTCGCGTTGTGGGCGATGAGCACTACGAAACAGCGCGCCGAGTTCAGGAAACTTTGCAGCAGTACAAAGCGCTGCAAGACATCATCGCAATTTTAGGCATGGATGAACTGTCTGAAGAAGATAAGTTGGTAGTAGCTAGAGCCCGCAAGCTTCAGCGCTTCCTGTCCCAGCCTTTCCACGTTGCGGAAGTTTTCACCGGCAGCCCAGGAAAATTTGTCAACATAGAAGATACCATTAAGGGCTTTAAAGCTATCTGCGATGGTGAGTATGATGACTTACCAGAATCAGCTTTCTACATGGTTGGTGCCATCGAAGAAGCTGTTGAAAAGGCGCAGAAGATGGCAGCAGAGGCTGCGTAGTCTCATTGCCATCAGTTGGGGGCTGAAATGGCCGATAATAAAGTCGCGTTTGAGTTAGTATCGCCAGAACGCCTTGTGGTATCGATGCCAGTAGATATGGTCGTCGTTCCTGGAGGTGAAGGTGATTTTGGTGTTCTGCCTGGTCATGCACCTCTGATAGCGAGTGTGCGTCCAGGCGTGATAGAGATATATGACGGCCGGGAGGTCAGTGATCGTATCTTTGTTGCTGGTGGCTTTGCTGAGGTTACGCGGGAGCGATGTACAGTCCTAGCGGAATCAGCTGTTCGAGTATCCGAGATTAATGTTGGTGACGCCGAGGCTGATCTGCGATCCGCAGAAAGCGATTTAGCGAACGCAGCTTCTGATAATGACCGCGCCGAGGCTGAGAGACGACTTGGCGTTGCGCAAGGAAAGCTAGAGGCAGTTCGCAGGTCTTCGCACTAGTATTTTCTGAGTGTTCTGCCATCGAGTTTAACTTAAGGCATGGTCTAGGTAGCGAAAGAACTTCTTAGATGAAGTTCCTCCAATAAAAACTTATTATTTGCTCAAGTATCTCGTAAGCATGTTTATAGAGAAAACCCCTTAGGTTTTTTGATTGATTTATCGGGACGTGCTCGGGGCTGGAATACCAGTCAAACTAAGAAGGTTGAGCAATTTCTTCGATCATCTTCTATTCCGAAATCGAAATTAATAATCTACGCTTTTAGATAAAGTATTTCAGCCGGGAGTAAGGGCATGAGCGATCTGCCAAAGCACGTGGATATTCAAGAGGAAGGTCCAAGAGAAGGTTTTCAGATTGAGCCTGGCCCTATAGCAACAGCTCGTAAAATTGAGTTGATCGATGCTTTAACTGACTCTGGACTGAAGAAGATCCAAGTTGCGTCTTTCGTGAATCCAAAAAGGGTTCCCGGATGGGCTGATGCAGATGAAGTAGTTGCTGGGTTCAAGCGAAAAGAAGGGGTGGCCCATCACGTTCTCTGGCTAAATGAGAAGGGTCTACAAAGAGCTATTCAGGCAGATGGCTTGAATATGTTTGGATCTATTTCCACAACAACCTCAGAAACCTTTATGGGAATGAACACAAACCGCGGTTTCAAGGAAAATGTTGAGGTTCAACGCAACCAGATCGCTATGTATCAGCAGCATGGAATCCCAGTTACACGCGCATCCATAATGACCGCTTGGGGTTGTAATTTTGAAGGAGATATTGCGCCAAGTCGTGTCGTAGAGCGTCTTGAAGAACTACTAGCCATTGCTGAGGGTGAGGGTGTAGATATCAGAATAATTAGCCTTGCCGATACGGTTGGGTGGGCAACACCACATTCAGTGAAGCAGGTTGTTGGCGCCGTAAGGAACCGCTGGCCGGATAAGCGAATTTGTTTGCACCTACACGACACGCGAGGTTGTGGTCTCGCCAACGTATATTCGGGCTTAGAGATGGGCGTCGACTTATTTGACAGCTCTGTTGGTGGTCTTGGTGGATGTCCCTTTGCTGGCCACAAGGGTGCAGCTGGTAATGTCTGTACTGAGGACATGGTTTTTATGTGCGAGGAAATGGGTATCGATACCGGTATCGATCTGGAAGCTTTGATTGAGTGTGCCCGCCTTGCAGAAGATGTAGTTGGCCATGACCTCCCAGGAAAGGTGATGCGGGGCGGTGCTCTTTCAGCATTGCGTCGGGAAGCTAAGGCCAAAGCTGCTTTGGCTTAATTTTGGCATCATTAGATTTTGTTTGCGTAGGCGAACACAGCCTCAACCTAATTTTGCTGAATGCAACATTTGCAGAAAGAGCATTATCGAGCTTTTTATTTCATCCAAATTTATTTTTCCCGCTGGGCAAGTCGAACAGCGGTCTGTCCTTTCCAGCGCCTTTTTGTTGGCATCATAAGTAAGCAGTTATCGTAGGGCGAAAAAATAGGACGGTCTCCATCAGTACCTATCAGAGTTCCCTTTTCAGGTAGAACCTCGCCCCCTATGAAAGGTTGTGCAAAAGAAAAATCATTTGTTTCTATGGTAATCGCGTCGGTCACTCGATAGAAACGTTGATCACTAGGTTGTCCAAGTCCTTCAAGCAGAGATGCATCTGCGATGCCTAAAGACGTTAAGAAGCGTGCAGTTGCCAACTTTGATAGTGGCACAGTTTGTGCGTCCCAGTGCTGACCACATTCGATTAGGAGCGCCGTTTTCTCAGAATTGGGGTCATCAAATGCTGCATAGTCCCGCATACGTTTTCCAGCTGCGTGTCCGTTATCAGCGACAATATCAGTAGGCACACCGACTTTTGTTGCAAGTGTCCGAGCCTTTTCATGGTTACCGCTAAGCATTAGCGGCGGAGCTGGGTGTTGCATGGAGTGCAGATCCAGCAAATAGTCTACGGTGTCAATGAATGGACGCACTGCGCGTGCTCGTCGAAGTTCGGTAGAATTGCGCTCGCTTTCCAATACGTTTTCTGCCCACAACCGATTGAAGTCTTCATCAATCCATCGCGATGCATTTGGGTCTTTAGCATCGAAGGCATGATAGGCCTCGGTGTTCATAAAACCGAAACTAACTTTTCCGGCTACTGGGCGGAAATTATCCGACAACAACCAATCTAGGGTAATCGCGCCACATAATTCATTTCCATGAACTATGGCTGTAACGCATGCATGAGGGCCGGGACTGCCACTATCGAATGTCCAGATATAGTCGGTTCCCGTATTCCCCTTTTTATATTTTGAAATATCAGGGGCGGAAAGTTGAACCTCATATTCGTTGGGGATATTGATTGTTTCCACTGGCTTAACCACTCTTCTTGAAATCATTATCTGCAGGAGACTTTTATCATGTCCCCTCGAGTTGCTTTAGTTGGGATGATCCTCGAGTCTAACCGGTTTGCCAAGCCTGCTGAACGAGAGGATTTCACCGACTTCGTGTGGGTTGAGGGTGACAGCCTTCTATCGGAGGCTCGCAAAAAAACTTCTGTTATTGCACCAGAATTTGGGGGCTTCGTCCGCGCCATGGATGCAACAGGAGAATGGGAGCCGATACCATGCCTGCTCGCGGCCAGCCATCCCGCCGGTCCTGTTCGCGAAGCTGTTTTTGAGGAAATAGCCGAAACTATTGATAATTACTTGCTCAAAACAGGTCCAATCGATGCAGTCTATGTTTGCAATCACGGGGCAATGGTTTCGGAACACCTTCACGATCCAGACGGTGAGCTTTTGCGTCGGGTTCGCGATCGTGTTGGTCCTCAACCATTGATTGTGATGACGCTTGATCTGCACGCAAACATTTCTACCCAAATGGCAAAGAATGTTGATTTGATAGTCGGCTACCGAACAAACCCTCACGTTGACATGATTGAACGTGGTGAGGAGGCCGCGTTTTCACTGCGTCGTGCGATTGTGGGAGTTGCGAATGGAAAGCGACCAAAACTCCGTATATGTAAGCCGCCTATCTCACCCGCATCGGTCACATTGTTAACAGCCCAAGGCCCCTACGCAGATTTGATCAATTTTGGTCAACGACGCCAGGCTGAACTGGGCGGCGCCATACTAAATGTTTCGGTTTTTGGAAACTTCATCTTTTCAGATACACCCGACAACACACTAACAGCAGTCGTCACAGCCCGAGAAGATGAGTTGGTGGCTGAGAAGCTCGCAAATGAAATTGGCAAGCTGGCGTGGTCAATGAAAGAACGATTTCAGCGGACGCTAATGCCTATAAATGAGGCTGTTGACCTTGCTATATTGGAGAACCGTCAACCAGTTATCTTCTCAGACGCGGGAGACAACCCTGGTGGTGGCGGCAGTGGTAAGACGACGGAATTACTTAGAGCGCTGCACGAGTCGGGCGCCTCTCAGGTACTATATGGTTCGTTCTTTGATCCAGCGCTTGCTGCTAAAGCACATGAAGTTGGCATTGGCGGCACCTTTGTTGCTGACTTCAATGGGGAGATCAGTTTAGAGGATAGCAATCAGCCTTGGCAGGCTTGGGATAGTCCATTCTCTACCGAGGCGGAGGTGCTGAAATTAGGTGACGGAAATGTGGTCGGTCTTGGAGGGTTGACGAAAGGGCGCCGCCTCAAGCTTGGAAAGACTGCCGCACTGCGGATTGGCGGTATTACAGTTATTATTATTTCTGATCGCGCCCAAACTGCTGACCCTGTTTATTTTGACATGTTTGATTTGAATATTGCGTCAGCACGCACCGTGGTGGTGAAGTCGCGCGGCCACTTTCGGGCTGGTTTTTCGCCGTGGTTCTCACCCAAACAAGTTTATGAAATAGACACAGGTGGTTTGACCAGTCCTGTGCTCTCAAGATGGCCTTTTCAAAATCTTCCCCGACCAACATTTCCTCTTGATAAGGATACAACCTGGAATTGATTTAAACGTTATTGACCCATCACGGCGTTTCTGAGCCTTGAATTTATTTATTCGAGTTAGACTCGGGCGACTGTATCGATGAAATAAAATTTTTAACGTTGCTTTCTTTACAAATTGACCCTTAAATTTCGGCTCTAAAAAAAAACAAACGGGTAAACCGTGCAAATTGCCCTAAAGGGCTAAAAAATGGAGCAGGGAATGTTTAAAAAACGTACGCTTTTCGGGGCAGCCGCTATTGCCTTATTTTCCGTAGCAACGCCGGCACATGCTGAAAAGTTGATAATTGGTTTGGCGTCTGAACCGACGTCGATAGATCCTCACTTTCATAACCTTGGACCAAACAATGCGTTGTCTCGGCATATATTTGATCGACTCATCAACCAAGATGAAAAACAACGTCTAAAGCCAGGATTAGCGACTTCGTGGAAGCCAATCGATGATCTAACCTGGGAGTTTAAACTTCGTCCCGGGGTCAAATATCACGATGGTAGTGATTTCAACGCGGACGATGTTGTTTGCTCGTTCAAGCGTGCACCAGACGTTCCAAATTCTCCTTCGGGGTTCGGCACCTATACCAAGGGCAAGACGGTCGTGAAGGTTGATGACCTGACAGTTCATTTCAAGACAGCCCAACCATACCCACTCATGGGTAATGACGTGTCAACAGTTCCTATAGTTTCTGACTCTGTTGGATGCGGTGCGACGACTGAGGAATTCAACTCTGGTAAAGCAGCAGTTGGAACGGGGCCTTTCAAGTTTGTCAGCTATAAGCCTGGCGAGGCGATAGTTATGTCGCGTAATGACAATTATTGGGGTGGAAAGCCGACTTGGACCGAACTTCATATGCGTTCAATTAAGTCTGGACCGTCCCGGGTTGCTGCACTATTGGCTGGTGACGTCGACATGATTGCAGGGGTTCCCACTACGGATATTGAAACACTAAAGTCGAATAAAAAGCTTCAGCTTTCTCAAGGTGTTTCAAACCGGGTGATTTACCTCCACCTTGATCAGTTTCGTGAAAACTCACCGTTTGTGAAGGCAAATGGTGGGGGCGCAATTAAAAATCCACTACTGGATGTTCGTGTCCGTAAGGCTATATCCATGGCCATTAATCGCGATGCTATCGTTGATCGTGTGATGGAAGGTGTTGCTATCAAAGCAGGACAGCTTCTGCCAGAAGGTTTCTTTGGTGTATCTTCGAAACTAGAGCCCGTTGCTTATGACCCCAAGGGGGCAAAGGCGTTGCTTGCTGCGGCTGGATATCCGGACGGCTTTGAGATCACAATCCATGGCCCGAACGATCGGTACATCAACGATGCAAAAATCGCAGAAGCAATAGGGCAAATGCTCACTCGCGTTGGTATCAAGACTGCCGTCGAGACAATGCCTCGCTCGGTTTATTTCTCTCGTGCATCAAAGGGTGCAAAAGGTTTACCAGAATTCAGCTTCATTCTTGTAGGATGGGGCGCGGGATCAGGTGAAGCATCATCTCCCCTTAAATCCTTGATTCACACATATGATAAGAGCAAAGGATTTGGTTCTTCGAACCGGGGTCGGCATGCAGACCCAGAAGTTGACGCGGTGATTGAAGAAGCATTGCGCACTGTTGACGATGCAAAGCGCCAAAACCTTCTTGCCAAGGCAACAGAAATGGCCATTGACAATGTAGCCATTATTCCAACTCACTTCCAGGTTAATACTTGGGCAGCGAAGAAGGGCCTCAAATATATTGCACGGACGGATGAGTACACTCTCGCGATTGGTGTTGTGAAAGAGTAAGAAACTGGGAGCCAATGGAATTAGACTGGGTGCATAAAATGCAGGTTCAGTCCATTTCGCTGGCTCCCGATTTCGTTTCATAACGGACAACAGCTGTGTCAGTTTTTATCATTCGCCGACTTTTGCAGGCCGCGCTGATAGTATTCATTATGTCGCTGATCGTATTCTTTGGCGTCAACGTTATCGGTGACCCAGTCTACATGCTGGTTAGTCCAGATGCGGATCAGGCTGATATTGAAAAGGCAATAGAACGCCTCGGCTTGAACCTTCCGATTTACGAACAATACTTCAAATTCTTGAATGGTGCTTGGAAAGGCGATCTTGGAGATTCCTTTATATTTGGCGAACCGGCTTTAAAACTCATCTTGCATCACATGCCAGCAACACTTGAATTGGCCTTTACTGCTTTGGCTATGGCCATAGTGATTGGTATTCCACTCGGCCTTTTTGCCGGGCTCTATCCCGAGCAGAAAATTTCAAAAGGAATTATGGCGGGGTCAATCTTAGGGTTCTCCCTCCCTACTTTTTGGGTTGGGCTAATGTTGATCATGTTATTTGCAGTTGTACTTGGTTGGTTGCCCTCAACCGGCCGCGGCGATACCGCTAAACTGTTTGGGCTGCAAACAAGCCTTTTCACCCTAGATGGATTATCTCACGTCATCTTGCCTGCCTTGAACTTGGCGCTCTTAAAAATCTCCCTTGCGATCCGCTTAACGCGTTCCGGTGTTCGAGAGGCAATGGGACAGGACTATGTGAAGTTTGCTAGGGCGAAGGGGCTTAATACACGGCGGATTATTCTCGTGCACGTTATGAAGAATATCATGATACCCGTGGTGACAGTGATGGGCCTTGAATTTGGGAGTTTGGTCGCTTTTTCGGTCGTAACGGAGTCAATATTTGCTTGGCCGGGTATGGGGAAGTTGTTGATTGATGCGATCCTCCAGCTCGATCGACCAATCGTCGTCGCCTATTTAATGATCATTGTTTTGTTCTTTGTTGTGATCAATCTAATCGTTGACATTATCTATTCTATACTGGACCCACGTGTTCGCCTTCAGGACCAAGGCGCATGACTGAAGTGGTTCAGCAAAATTCGGAATCTGAAAGACAAGTACAGACTATCGATTCTGAAACGCCATTTCAGCGGTTTATATCCGAATTTTTCGACAGTAAAACCGCCAGCGTCGCCCTGTTCATATTATTGAGTATCATAATTTTGGCTGTTTTTGCCCCATGGATTACCCCTCAAGATCCATATGATCTAGCGCAGGTGGACGTGTTGGACGGTCGACAACCGCCCGGAGCAGAGGCTTTTTCAGGTTATACGATGTGGCTTGGCTCAGACGGTGCTGGGCGAGATTTGTATTCTGGCATTCTTTATGGCTTGCGCATTTCCCTCTCAGTTGGCGTGATGTCTGGGTTCATAGCTTTGCTGATTGGCATGGCAGTCGGTTTGTTGGCAGCATATGCTGGAGGCCGAGTGGAAAATGTGATCATGCGGGTTGTCGACCTCCAACTATCCTTTCCCGCAGCATTAGTTGCGTTGATGTTAATTGCGATCCTTGGCAAAGGCGTCGATAAAATTATTCTCGCCCTCGTCGTTGCCCAATGGGCATACTACGCTCGCACTGTGCGTGCCTCCGCGCTCGTTGAGCGGAATAAGGAATATGTCGAGGCGGCAGCTTGTCTCGGGATTAGTCATGCTCGAATTATCTTCCGACATATCATGCCTAATTGCTTGGCCCCACTAATTGTCGTTGGAACAGTGCAAACCGCGCATGCAATTTCCCTCGAGGCTACCCTGAGTTTTCTTGGCGTTGGCATGCCGCAGACTAGTCCCAGTCTGGGCGTTCTAATCGCCAATGGATTTGAGTACATGTTGTCGGGTCGTTATTGGATATCGGTTTTCCCGGGGATTGCTCTGTTGGTTACAGTTGTATCTATCAATTTGGTTGGAGATCATTTGCGAGACGTTTTGAATCCGCGAATTTCCGCCGGTGGCGGAAAGGCTAAGTGATGCCGAACACGCTGGAGGTTAGTGGCCTTAAGACTCATTTTTTAATGCGTGCTGGGGTGGCAAAAGCTGTAGACGGGGTCGATTTTTCGATCGCGAAAGGCGAAGTTATGGGTCTCGTTGGCGAGTCTGGTTCAGGAAAATCGATAACTGGTTTTTCAATAATAGGATTGATCGATCCACCAGGTCGGATTGTCGAAGGGTCCATCAAATTTCAAGGTGAGGAATTAGTTGGCGCACCGGAGGAACGCCTTCGCAATCTGCGTGGAAATCGTATCGCGATGATATTCCAAGATCCGATGATGACGCTAAACCCTGTTTTGCGTGTCGATACCCAAATGATAGAGGCGCTTAAAGCCCATCAAGATATCGGAAAGAAAGAGGCCTGGACTAAGGCGCGCGACACACTTGGAATGGTTGGCATTCCTGCTCCCGATGAAAGGATGCGTGCTTATCCTCACCAATTATCTGGAGGGATGAGGCAGCGGGTAGCAATAGCGATTGCATTTCTTAATGAGCCTGATCTGATCATTGCGGACGAGCCAACCACGGCCCTTGATGTCACTATTCAGGGGCAGATCATTCATGAAGCACAAGATTTATGCCGTCGAACAGGTGCATCGCTTATATGGATTACTCATGATCTTGCTGTTGTTGCTGGGATAGCGGACAACATTTCAGTTATGTATGCAGGGAAGATCGTCGAACAAGGCAATATCGACGATGTGATTGATCGGCCAGCTCATCCATACACCGTTGGTTTGTTGGGATCCGTTCCAAGCGCGAATAATCGTGGGCAACGGCTTTATCAAATAGCCGGGATGACACCAAATATCCTTGCTCTCCCAAAGGGATGTTCTTTCAAAGAAAGATGCGACCGCCGTACGAAGACTTGTGAGGTCTCACCCGAGGCCGTCGAGCGCAACCATCGGATATTCCGTTGCCATCACCCATATTTTGAGGAGGTAAAAGTGTGAGCACACCCCTCCTCGAAATCCGCAACGTCTCAAAGCGCTTTGTCAAAAAACTCGACGTAGCGGGGAAAATTGCAGCTCGTTTGGGGGCCGACATTTCGGAGGAAACGGTACATGCCGTCGACAATGTCTCCATGACTATCAACAAAGGAGAGGTTGTAGGCCTGGTTGGGGAATCCGGATGCGGAAAGTCTACATTGGGCCGCGTAGTGGCTGGAATTCACAACCCAACAGACGGCCAAGTTTTCTTTGAGGGTCAAGACATATCTGCTTTGGAAGGTGTGCGGAAGCGCGAGGTAACGCTCGCAGTTCAAATGATTTTTCAAGACCCATTTGCAAGCTTGAACCAACGTATGCGGGTAGAGGATATTATAGGTGAGGCGCCGGTTTATCATGGCCTGACGACCCGCTCTGAAAAGTCTGACTATGTTGACGAAATTATGGAAAAGGTCGGTCTCGATCCAAGCCTCAAGAAACGCTACCCGCACCAATTTTCGGGTGGGCAGCGTCAACGAATTGGGATTGCGCGAGCGCTTGCAGTCAAGCCACGTTTCCTAGTGTGTGATGAGGCCATTGCTGCACTTGACGTATCCATTCAGGCGCAGGTCATAAACTTATTCATGGACCTTCGTGAGGAATTTGATCTTACGTACCTGTTTATTAGCCACGACCTTAGTGTTGTAGAACACATAGCGGATCGTGTTCTTATTATGTATCTGGGCCGTGTTGTGGAAAGCGGTATAACCGAGGAAATCTTCGATAGACCTGTTCACCCTTACACCAGCGCACTTCTAGCTGAAGCTCCGCGGTTGGACCAAAGAAAACGCGAATTTGCCCCGATAAAAGGCGAAATTCCATCGCCTTTAGAGCCACCATCCGGATGTCACTTTCATCCTCGATGCCCGCATGCGATCGGCGACTGCTCGCGCCAGGCACCGGCCCTTGAGGCCGTGAGGCAGAATCACATTGCCGCCTGTCATCTGCGCGAGAGGTTCAGTTGAATAACGAGCGGATGATTGGCGATCCCGATACCGTCGAAATTTTACGGCCCAAGGGTCGAGTGCTACCCGTTCTGTTTGCGTCCCCCCACTCTGGACGTAACTATCCTTGTGACTTCGGAACCATCCAGCCCATGTCAGTTCTGCGTCGGGCTGAAGATGCTTTCGTCGATGATTTGATCCGAGCTTCCGTGGAGCATGGTGTTACGATCGTGAATGCTATGTTTCCAAGGGCGTATATGGATGTGAACCGGGACGAAGATGATCTAGACCCAGAGTTGATACAGGGGGTTGAACTCCCCCGGTCCGGAGAGAAGTCCCGCCTTGGCATTGGCCTAATTCGCCGCGTTGTAACCCCAGAATTCCCGATCTACGACCGTCTATTGTCGATGAATGAGGTAAACGGGCGCATTGAAAACTATTACCGCCCTTATCACAGCGCGATAGCCGACTCTCTTGACCGTTTGCGCTTGCTTGGCATGCCTGTTGTTTTCATAGATTGGCATTCCATGAAGTCAGTTGGAAATGCAGCAACCCCAGATGGCCCCGGAGTTCAGCGGCCAGATGTTGTGATGGGCGATTTGTTTGGCACTAGCTGCTCTTGGGGTTTAACTGAAGCGGTGGAGAGTTATTTGCGCAAGGTTGGCTTATCGGTTTCTGTCAATAAACCTTATGCAGGCGCGGCTACTTTGCGCCGCTATGGTAAACCGCATCATGCCATCCATGCCTTTCAAATAGAGATGAACCGCGCAATTTATTTGAATGAGGAAACTGTCGAACTGAAACCTGAAGGTGTTGCTCGATTGACTGCGGTTATCCGAGGACTTGTTCCCATTTTAGCTTCTTGGTGCAGTTCCCATAATTAGTATTAAGAGTTTACTTAAGGCCCATTATTCGAACAGCGTTTTGATAAGCAACCTTTTCTCTCGTAGAGGGGCTAAGGTATGGCAGGAAATCTTCCCTGATCGATTGAATGAGTGCAGGAAACTTATTCCTCTGGCCACAGCAAGGATCTGAACCCACCATTACTCGGTCTGAGTACTTTTCAATAAAACTTTTCCAGTTACCTCTTATCCCGCCCTTCTTATACATTCGCCCAACACCATTAAGAACTGGTCCATTATTTCCTGAAATCTCACAGAACACATTATGTGTTTTTGAGAAAACATTCTCTAAAACTTGGATTGAATCCCTACTCTCTCCAGGAATGCAGTGAGAAAGTATGAGAGACGAATTTTTATACTTTTGGCTCAGGTAAATAATGTCATTTTCAAGCTGACTTAAGTTGTCATCATGAGCTGTGGTGTGCACCTGCACAAATCCGTTATATTGGTCTGCTATCTCTAACATTTTTTCTATAACAGGGTTTAGAAGCCTTAGATGTCGGGCCATTCTCTCCTGATGGGTGTCTGTGTGTATCTCACCGAAACCTTTTATGAGGCCTGAGGCAAATAATTCTTCGGCTTTATCGAGCCCCAAACTGATAAACCTATTGTTAATGTCACTCAGCGCACCCGGGCCATCTCTAAAAAAAGCAAGATTCCAAAACTTTTGCCCAAAAGCAGGAATATAAGCTTCACCTAGAAGATCACTCATTTGTGATGAGTAATTTCCTACCGCTCCGCCCCAGCGCACACCATTTTCGAGCATGTGCTTCTTAAACCACTCTGCCTCCTCGAGAGTGCCCAAGTATTCATGCATATGAACATCCGCTATCGGCAGCTTAAAACTTGAATTTTTGAACGCAGCGCCATGGTCTGTGATGTCTGAAGTAAATTGATAGCCTTCGATTTTATCGCCAGTTTTACGTAAGTACCTCGCAAGTTCATCAACGCTCAAAACGGCATCTGCATTTAAGTCCATCAAATAAAACAGCTTTCTATTGCCATTCATTTCATGACGTCTAACTATCCCATCGCCGTCCAAATCCAGTTTTTTTATCTCGGAAAAAGGATTTTTTGCGGGGGCCTCATATCGCTCAATTGTGAAAGTATATCCCTCAACCGTTTCGCCACGACGTCGCCAGTGAGATGCTAACTCATCTACAGTGATAAAGTTGTCCTTATCCCTATCAATTATGAGAAAAATTCTTTTCTCTTTTTTCCACTCACCAAGTCCTACTTTCCCATCCTTGTTTGTGTCGAGTTTCTCCACTGCCATATATGGGTTTCGCGCTTCAGCCGCAGATGAAACTAAAATAAGAACGATTACAGCTATCATCCTAATAAACATTTCAAACACCGCTTATTGGTGAATTAATGCCTGAGCATGTTCCTAAAGAGCGGACCCTGCAACAGGATTCTGCCCCTTAAAAGTTCTCCTAAAAAAGGCAAAAAAGAAACGCTGTCCGGCGTCGTTGCGCTGAACTGTAGAGAGCGCGAGACCAGAGTTTTAAAGTAAAGCGCGGCGGTCGCCGAACTTTGGGCCAGCCCTGGAAATTGCTTATCTGGAGGCGCCAGGTAGTCTAAATAGAGAAACCTGCTGTCTTAGATTCCAAATATTCTTCAATTCCCTCATGTCCTCCCTCGCGTCCTAAGCCTGACGACTTCATTCCACCAAAGGGAGCCGCTGCCGAAGTTGGGTTGATGTCATTGACCCCGATAATGGCAAAGTTAAGCCCTTCAACTGTTCGCATCGCCTTGGCTATATCGTTGGTATAGACGTAGGCTGCGAGCCCATAAGGTGTGTCGTTAGCCATCGCCAATACATCATCGCCATCCCTGAATGGTACTACCGCAGCGACAGGCCCAAAGGTTTCTTCTCTGTAGATGAGCATGTCAGGAGTGACATCAGTCAAAACCGTTGCAGCGTAAAAATGCCCTTTGTCAAGACCAGATTCCATCAGTCGATGCCCGCCGCACATTACTTTTGCACCTTTCGACCGAGCGTCTTCTACCTGTCTTTCTACTTTGGCCACGGCAGCTTCATTCACCAGTGGCCCAATTCCGATGCCATCATCGAGTCCATTGCCAGCACGAAGGCGTTCGACGCGACTAGTTAATTCCGCAACATAAGCTTCCGCCTGGTTTTCATGGACAAACATGCGGTTTGGGCTGATGCAGGCTTGTCCGGTATTCAAGAACTTTACGAGACTGGCGCCCTTTGCCGCGTGAGTGGGATCAGCATCCTCCCATACAATAAAAGGAGCATGACCCCCAAGTTCCATACTGATTCGCTTGAGGTTATGTCCCGCTTCTTTGGCCAATGTCCGTCCAACTGCGGTAGAACCAGTAAAAGTAATCTTTGCAATGCGTGGATCGCTGGTGAATACATCGCCAATTGGTTTAGGATCTTTCGCTGTGACTAAATTAATTACGCCAGGAGGTACACCAGCTTCCTCGAGTATTTTGTAGACTGCAATTGCGCAGAGAGGCGTAGCTTCAGCTGGTTTTAAAACTACCGTGCAACCTGCCGCTAGAGCTGGACCTAATTTCCTAGTCAGCATAGAAATTGGATAATTCCAAGGTGTAATTGCTGCGACGACACCTACTGGGGCTTTTGAAATTATAAAGCGTTGATCACCACGTGCTGATGGAATTGTTTCCCCATAAACACGCTTAGCTTCTTCTGCGTACCAAAGTAAGAAATCAGCAGCATACTGTGTTTCATTGGCAGCAGCACGGAGTGGCTTGCCCTGTTCGATCGTCATTAAACGTGCAAGTTCACCCTTGCGTTGAATCATGAGCTGCCACGCTTTGTAGAGAATGGCCGAACGCTCATATGCAGTTTTTCCTGCCCAGCTTGGGAAGGCGTTGTTCGCTGCGTCAATTGCTAGTGTTGCATCTTCTGCATTACCGTCCGGAACAGTATCGATTACTTCTCCAGTAGCCGGGTTAATGCTCTCGAATGATTTTTTGGAAAGGGCATTTCGCCATTCACCATTTATGTACATAGCAACTCACATCTTCGTCAGAAATTATTCTCTGGGCACTCTACCTGTCACAACTAATGAAGCAAGTCGCCTATTTTGGCTGTTTGGTTTCTTCAACAAAATCTTCATTAATTGTAACCCCAAGACCTGGCCGGTCCGGGATTTCGACTTCGCCATCTACAACGGGGAAGTCCTCAACAACAAGATCATGAAGCAGTGGATTGTGACCAAGGCTATACTCAACAATCCATCCTGATGTAGAGGCAGAAAGGACATGCAATCCAGCTGAAAAGCCTAGCGCTCCAGTCCACAAATGTGGAGCAAAGCCCAGATTCCAGGCGGCTGCTAGCGCACCAATTCGAACTGCCTCAGTGATACCACCTGCAATCGCTAAGTCAGGCTGCAGGATATCTGCTGCACGAGCTTCTACTAAATCGCGGAAATCAAAACGAGTGAACTCGCTCTCTCCAGCTGCTATAGGGATATCTGTAGTGGCGCGCACCTCCGACATGCCGCGTTTGTCGTCGCCTGTAACAGGTTCTTCAAACCATGCGATAGCGCAGTCACGGACCCCTCTTGCGAAGCGCTTTGCTTCGGCCACATTCCACGTGCCGTGGGCATCAACCATGATATCAATATTTGGACCTAGGGCGTCCCTGGCTGCCAGAACACGCTCAATTGAATTAGCAACCGTATTGTCTTGTGATCCAACGCGCATTTTAACCGCCTGGAAATTTCCTCGTTCAATGAAGCTCTGTAACTCTTTGCCAATTCCATCAACAGGCTTCCAACCGCCGGAGGCATAGGCAGGGAAACGGTTTTTACGTTTTCCTCCAAGTAATTGGTGTATGGGAGTTTGTAAGGCTTTGCCTAAAATATCCCAAAGGGCGATGTCGATTCCTCCGAGTGCCGCTATTGTTATCCCTCGGCGGCCCATTATTGGAAAAGCGTGCCCTCTATCTAGCGCATAGTGAGCGCGTGATCCGTTATAACAAATGTCCCAGATCCGAGAAATTTGACGAGCGTCCTCTCCTATTATGAGGGGTCCTAATTCTTTCTCGATCAGATTTACAAGAGCTGCACAATTGGCCTGACTACCGACAGCTGCTTTCGCTTCGCCATAGCCTACAATTCCCTCTTCGGTTTCCAGGCGTACCAACGTCGTGTCGAAGGATGTCATTCGGCCAAAGTCTGAAACGTGCTGGCGTTCCCTTGGAATTGGTGCGCTTAGCCACGTTGCTTCCACTTTTGCAATGCGCATGGTGAGAGCTCCTCTAATGCGAGTTATGCATTAGAGTGTATGCTTCTTCTATGCCTTGGGGCCATCGCTTTCTCTATTAAACCCTTAGCTCTCACCAGGGACATAATTTCAATTCGTCCATAATCAGTACTTAGGTCGTCTACCGCACCCCTGCGGCGACCGGGCGCGTCGGCGATCCTAGTTGATGGGTCTAGATGTGAACCATGACAAGTTATCCGAATTTATCACCTCAGGCACGCCACTGGATTGGTTATTGGCTCTTAGTTGTTGCTGGATTTGTAGGAGCTATGACGGTTATTGGCGGCGTAACGCGTCTAACGGAATCTGGCCTCTCCATGGTCGAGTGGAGGCCTCTGATTGGTCTGTTCCCACCGTGGACAGATACGGAATGGCTTCGGGTCTTTGATCTATATCGTCAAACACCCGAATACCAAAAAATTAACAGCGGTATGTCCTTATCAGAGTTTAAAGAAATTTTTTGGTGGGAGTTTATCCATCGAGTTTGGGGCCGTCTAATTGGTGCAATATTTGCAGTGCCTCTTCTCGTGTTTTGGTTAAGAGGTTGGGTAAAACCACCTTTGTCACGCCGACTCTTAATTCTATTGGCTTTGGGCGGTCTGCAGGGACTCATTGGTTGGTGGATGGTCAGATCGGGGCTTGTCGACCGGCCAGATGTTAGTCACTACCGGTTAGCGGTTCATCTCTCAATGGCTTTCTTAATTGCAGGGCTTCTTATTTGGACTGCTCTTGGAGTTTTGAGCAACCGGCCTTCACCGGGCCCGAGAAGCTTGGTCACCTTGGCTCAAGCTGTGCTCTGCTGCGTTGGTTTTGTCATAGTATTTGGAGCTTTCGTTGCTGGCACCAATGCAGGTATGGTTTACACCGACTTTCCATTGATGAACGGTCAATTTCTGGCAGAGGATATCTGGTCTCTTGACCCTTGGTGGCTAAATCCAATTGAAAACCGTGGCACCATACAATTTATCCATCGTTGGGCTGCAATTCTGGCTGCAGTCGCGACCCTCTATTTATGGTTGAGGGTACGAGAAGAGGCTCCAGGAGCTCGGGTTCCTGCAGCACTCATGGCTTTAGCCGTTGCATGCCAGGTGGCTCTCGGTGTCGCAACTTTAGTATCGGTCGTCTGGATACCGCTCGCTGCAAGTCACCAAGTAATGGGTCTACTTCTTTTTCTCTCAATTGTCTGGACAGTATGGGCATTGCGCGGTGATCCTGCGCAAAGATGATAGTTCCACCTCAAGTAATGTCGCATGAAAACGCTGCTATTGAGCTGCAGCGAGGAATTATTGAGGTTGCTAGGGTAGACCCTGACATGAATAGGGTTCTTGCTGAAGTGGGACCTCCAGATATTGCTCTGCGTCCCCGTGGATTTGCGATGTTTCTTCGTGGAATCATTGCCCAACAGGTTTCTGTGAAGGCGGCTGCTTCAATTTACGGGCGAGTTGAGGATAAAGTAGGTCAACCATTAACAGCTAAAAATTTCAAAAGATTAGGTGTGGCTGGTTGCAGAGAACTTGGCTTGAGCCAACGCAAATCTGAATATGCGCTGGGTCTTGCAGATGCAGAACTGTCTGGAAAAATAGATTTTGCAGCTTTGGAGTATATGTCCGATGAGGAAGCTATCGCCCAACTCATAGAATTGCGCGGTATAGGTCGCTGGACGGCCGAGGTATATTTGTTGCTTTCCCTGGGACGACCAGATGTATGGCCTGCAGCTGATCTCGCCTTAATGAACGCCATTGGCTGGGTGAAGGGATTGGATGCTAGGCCAACAATAGAACAAGCTATGGATATTGCGGAGCGCTGGAGGCCTTGGCGCGGTTCGGCCGCGCTTCTACTTTGGCATTATTATAAAAAGGCACCAGCGTAGCTATTACTCAGCTGCCGCGGCATCAGTACCGGCTAGCCAAGTCTGAAGATCAACTTTAGCTCTTTCTGTCATCATCTTTCGCCTTTCGATACGTCCTCGCCGGCCCTTAGGCGCGCGCCCAGTCAAGGGCGGTAGAATTCCAAAATTGATGTTCATCGGCTGAAAATCACTTGGGCGCTCCTCTTGTCCAGCGGAATGACCTGTAACATGAGCTACCAGCGAACCTAGCGCTGTGGTTATTGGCGGGGGGGACGCTGGACGGCCTAGGCGTTCGGCTGCAGCAAGGAAACCGGCGACTAGGCCAAGGCCTGCGCTTTCGACATAGCCTTCGACGCCCGCAACTTGGCCGGCGAAGCGGATTGCAGGTCGTGATTTGAGGCGGAGTTGGCTGTCCAGTAGGTGTGGCCCATTTATGAAAGTGTTTCTATGGATACCACCAAGCCTGGCAAATTCAGCACGTTCAAGCCCAGGTATTTTTCGAAAAATTTCGGCTTGTGCCCCGTGCTTTAATTTTGTTTGAAAGCCAACCATATTGAATAAGGTTCCTGAAATATTATCCTGCCGAAGTTGAACTACTGCATAGGGCTTTTCAGGGTTGTGAGGGTTAGTAAGACCTACAGGTTTCATAGGGCCAAAGCGCAGGGTTTCGATACCGCGTTCCGCCATAACTTCGATCGGAAGGCAGCCCTCAAAATAAGGCGTTTCCTTTTCCCAATCTCGGAATTCTGTTTTGTCTCCAGTGATTAGGGATTGGACGAATGCACAATATTGATCATGCGTCATTGGACAATTTATATAGTCTTTACCAGTACCGCCTGGCCCCAATTTATCGTAGCGTGATTGACGCCAAGCTCTCGTCATATCGATGCTATCAGCATAAACGATCGGCGCGATTGCGTCGAAGAACGCAAGTGATTCGGATCCGGTTTCGGTTCTAATGGCACTAGCAAGGCTATCACTGGTCAACGGGCCTGTTGCAACTATAACGCTCGTCCAGTCTTCAGGGGATAGCTCCTTAACTTCTTCTCTTCTTATCTCGACGAGTGGTTCTGCTTCGAGAGCGGCTGTCACTGCTTTCGAAAATATTTCTCTGTCTACTGCGAGTGCATCCCCTGCTGGCACCATTGCTGGTTTAGCGGACGACATTACCAACGAACCGGCAGCTCTTAATTCCCAATGAAGCAGCCCTACAGCATTGGCCTCCGAGTCGTCTGAACGAAAGGAATTCGAGCAAACAAGTTCCGCCAATCCCTCTGTTTGGTGAGCTGGCGTTTTTTGTTTAGGACGCATTTCATGGAGAATAACAGGCACGCCTGCTTTTGCGCATGCCCAGGCTGCCTCTGAGCCAGCAAGTCCTCCACCAACGATGTGAATAGGGTCTGTCATGATAGGGAGAATTATGCGCTCTTCTCTTCAACAGCAAGCTTAAGTTGGGAATTTTAAAATTTGTTTTTAGGTTGTCGACAAGATTAGTTTCACCAAATAAGGCCCGCGCTATCCTTTTGAATCCAAAATAGATTTGTAGACTTTTGGGTCTTAGTTGGTAAGCGCGAGCTAAATTTTATTAACTACTGCTATTTAGAGGCCGAGATTGCATGGCGGTTGAAGCCCAACACCAGATCCCAGTAACAATTTGAATAGCTAAGATGCTTCCAAAAACTACTGAATAGGCTTCGGCAGGACGCTGTTGTTCGACCATAGGCCAGTGTTCTAACGCAGCACCAATTCCGAATTGGAAAGCAGCTGCAGTACCAAACAGGAGAAGATTAAGCGCCGTATTAGACCTGCCGGCAAGCTCCGGACCAAAATGATCAGCAAGATGGGCGTAGGCAAGCACACCTAGCTGACCGGTGAGTCCAAATATAAGCCAAATAGACCATTTCCATTCGACAAAGCCTAAGACAATCAAAGCTTGTGATATTATGAAAAGCCCGATCGCAATATGCATAACGAAGAGAGGACCTTTTCCAAGGGTGCGGGATACTAAGTCTGCAGCGGCACCACCAGCGAGGATGCCTACAAGAAATGCTCCTGCCATACCAGTCAGCACACCTGCCACTTCACCGCGGCTCAGGTTAGCTACGTCAGAAAGCCAGGGGGCAGCCCATAGTGTTTGAATGGCTATGTGTGCACCAGCGGTGGTCATCACATAGGGAGCAATTCTCCAAAACTCCAATGAACTGTATACTTTTTTGAGACCTAAAAGCTGGTTGGCTAGACTGGTTCCTGTCTCTGGCTCACCCCGTCTTGGGGCTGCAAAAATGATGAAACACGCAACTGCAGTTGTTAGGGCAGCGAGCAGAAAAAAAAGACCACGCCAACCAAGTATTTCTGCGGTTGCATGTGCAGGATAAGAAGCTACCAACACGCCAACACCACCAAACGCCATTACCCAGGAATTTAGAAGTGGTATGCGGCCTGGTGGAGCGAATAATGCAACCGCCTTGAAGCTTGCCATCAGGCCACCAGCAAAGCCCAGTCCTATAAGGGCGCGGGCAATAATCAAAACAGTTTCATTAGTGGCGGCGCCAAATAGAGCAGCACCTCCTGCAGCGACTATTAGCAAGGAGCCTTGAACGCGTCTTGGCCCAAAACGGTCGAGCAAGACTCCCAGCGGCGCTTGGAAAGCGGCAAAAGCAATCAGATATGCCGCTGTCAGAAGACCAAGCCCTTCAGTCGAAATGCCTACATCCGCGATCAGATCTGGCGCAACCACAGCATTCACAGCCCTGAAGAGGTAGGAGAGGAAATATCCGCAGCCAAAGGGCAGAAGAACTGTTGTAGCAATTCGGCCAAGAGTCATTTCTGATTGGGACATGACTTGTAGCTACCAAACAAGCTGTGGGAGCAAATAGTCGGGCATTGGGTTTCCTTCCTCGGCTGCCGCAGCTTTAACAGCTGTTGGTGTAGGGTCATCGGTTCCAAAATTCTCTCTGTAGATGCCACCTGCTAAGAAGAGTGCGTCAGCTCCCACACCCTTAGCACCGGCAACGTCGGTACGAATAGCATCGCCAATTCCAAGCACCCTCGCAGGGTTTGAAATTTCTAAAAGTTGAAAGCACATTTTATAGACACTGGGAAACGGTTTTCCATGATATGCAACATTCCCACCAAGCGCCGTGTAACGCTCGGCAATGAGACCGGCGCAAATGGATAAAAAATCACCAACATGAACTACTAAATCAGGGTTTGCACAAACCATTGGCAGCTTCATTTTTGCTGCGCTTTGAAGCGTATCTTCATACATTTCAAGAGGGTCCGCGTTTTCATAAGCCCCTGTATTTACAATGAAATCTGCATCTTCCAGTCGACTTACAATCTCAAGTCCCGCATCTTCACGTACAGAATTGTCGCGCTCTGGTCCAAGGTGGTAGCATTTTTTCCCGAGTGCTTGATGCCAGGCATCTGTCGGATTGGCGAGTGCGTGCCAAGTGGCTTCGCCCGAAGTTACTGCATGGTCATAGGCGTCGCGCGGTACTCCCATTTCGTCCAGCCGTGAAAGAATAGTGGAGACGCGGCGTGGCCCATTAGAGAGAAGGCAGATCTGCGCACCCTCTTTTTTAGCATTTTTTAGTGCATCAATAGCTTGAGGATATGCTTGGACGCCGTTGTGCACGCAACCCCAGAGATCTACTAGAAGCGCGTCGTAGTTATTAATTATCTCATGGAGACCGTTTATGCGTTTGGTCATGCCACCCCCTGGTTAGCTGAACGGGCTGCGTGTGCTCCAGCGATTCTACCAAAGACGCAACCTCTCATTACAGAGGTGGAACCTGTATAGGTTCTATAATACATCCCAGCGGTTTCACCAGCAGCATAAAGCCCTGGAATTGGGCTACCATTATGATCAACTACCCGAGCTGATGAATCGATTTTCAGACCTCCGAAGGTGAAGCAAGTGGCGCATACAACTGGCCAAGCCCGAAAGGGTGGCTTTTTAATCTGCCGGGACCAATGGGTTTTTGGTGGCGAAAGTTCTGTGATAGCTAGGTTGTCTATTCTAATTGGATCGAACCCCGTTGGATCAGGGCATGCGTTATTGAAAGCTGAGATAGTGCGTTTGGCCTCCATCGCGTCGATGTCAATTTGAGCTAGAAGTTCGTCTAATGTATCCGCAACTATTTCTGGTTGATCTGAGCGCACCGCCTTCCGCCAATTTGGTACATCATCTATTTGGCCATCGACTATTGCCCACGCAACCCCTTGACTTTGCTGTAAAATATCCCGAGATGTGGCCTCGTATGTAGCATCTACTGTTGCGGGTGCTTCATTGGTGAAGCGCTTGCCTTCCCTGTTTAAAAGGACCCCGTAGCTGTATGTTAAAACCACCGGCTCGGCTTCTCCTGAACGCGGATCAACTGGCTGAGCGTGGAAGCTACCAAAATCTCCCGCTGGCGCTGCGCCAGCCTGAAGCCCCATCGCCACTCCTTCACCGCGGTTATAATACCCACCTCGAGCTATTGGACGGGTCCACTGGGCCGCAGGTCCACAGTATCGTGCCATCATCTCTGCATTACCTTGAAAGCCGCCGGTTGCAAGTATTACACTTGGAGCTTCTAGGCTGATTTTTCCGCTTGAATTCTTTGCAATAAGACCCTGGATGTGGCCCTTTTCATCCTGGATCAACAGTTCAGCTGCAGTTTCATACATATAAGAAATGCGGTCTTTCAATTCTTCCGCGCGCGTTGCAAGTGCTTCCACGATCGCACGGCCACCACCAACTGGTGACATACGAGTTGTGGATACTGTGATGAAATAATTTGGAAGGAAGTCAAATTTAACCCCCTGACTTTCTAACCAGCGCAGTGTTGGGCCTGCATATTCTCCCCAAGTTTGGATCAAGTCTGGGCCAAGGGCTGGGTGTGCTTTCAAAATAGTTGGCCAGTCATCCCTGTCTCTTGTCCAATCTTTCGTTACTTCGGGATCAAGCCAGCCTCCTGCGTTTTCGGCAAGGCGTTGGGAAAAATCATCAGCTACTTCGTCTTTGGACTTCATGCGCCAAAATGATTCGGTATACCGAGTATTTCCTCCCCTCTCGTCTTTGGGCGCCCGTTCTAAGAGAGCTACGCGAGCACCGGCTTCGGCTGCTGTAACGGCTGCTGAAAGCCCAGCTGCCCCGGAACCCGCTACTATGAGGTCAAATCGCTTCTGTTGCATGACGTTCACTGACGTTGCGTGTTAGAGCTGTGGTGTGGAATCCCAAATTCGCGGTGGCAAATGTCCGCAAGTTTTGAAATGCCCTGTCTGATATTCTCCACTGATGGATTGGCGAAGCAAAGCCGGAGGCGTTTTTTGCCGTAGGTTTCCTCCGTGGACCAGTCCGCCCCAGGGTTGATTGCCACCCCTTCACTGCTAGCCACTTGGTAGAGACGAGAGGTATCAACTGCATCAGGGAGTTTTAACCAGAGAAAAATACCGCTTTTGGGCCTCTCAAATTCAGCAGAAGCACCAAAATGTTCATCGATGGCATCAGCCATTGCCTCAGCTTTGGTTTTTAAAGTTTTGTTCAAACTATCAACATGGGCATCAAATTTTTCACCCAGGTATTCAGAAAGAGCCATCTGTTCAATGGCTCCAGTTCCACCATCAGTTTTCAGTGCTAGAAGCCTTGAAAGAATAGGCCAGTCAGCAGCAATAAAGCCAACCCGTATAGCCGGTCCGATTGATTTAGAAAAAGATCCGCAATAGACGACGCGCCCATCATCATCCAGCGCACGAATGGCTGGAGGGCGGCCCCCAGCGAAAATTAAATCGGCATAACAATCGTCCTCGAAAATCGGCAGATCATGTTCTTTTGCAACTGCTATGATTTGATGCCGACGCGCCTCAGACATCACGCGTCCTGTTGGGTTTTGAACTGTTGGGATTGTGTAGATCATTTTGGGGCGCTTGCCCTTGGCTTTGACCTGACGGATGGCTTGGTCGAGGGAATCTGCTCGCATGCCTTCCTGGTCAAGTTCAACTCCAACATATTCAACCGACCGAGTTCTCAGGCGCGAGAGGGTACCTCCGTAACAAGCTTTTTCGAGCAGGACTACATCACCAGGGTCGAGGAATAAGTCAAAGATTAGCGAAAGAGCTTGTAACGAGCCTGATGTCACCAGTATGGAGTTTGCGTCCTCGCGCATGCCTGCTCGTCTGTTGAGCATTGAAGCAATAGCCTCTCGGAATGGCGTGTAGCCTTGTGGTCCACTTTGGAGACCATATGTAGCGAGGTCACTTCCCTCACGGTTAAGAATCGATGTTACCGAGACTGCAAGTTCCTTAGCTGGTATGCTGGCAGAATCATTGTGCCCTCCTACAAAATTGTATTTTGGGAACCCCTTCCAAGATTGAGCGGGTGCAGGCGGGTTTACGCGCATTGCGGATTCGGCATTGAAAGACATTTGAGTCAGCTCTTGTTGCAGTTAATTATCAAAATCTACTACGGATATCTTGAACTGCAACGTACAGTCAGTATTCATTGATTTCGTTGCTTCGCCGAACTCAAAGAAAACCAAAATTTTTTAAACTTAAGTGTGTACGAATGGCTTTGCGGTTGTCTGGTGTTAAGCAGCAGAAACCCCGGGGCGAGCACGACGAACTTTTTCTGTCGCGGATTTTAGTTGCCCACATGCCGCTAGAATATCTTCACCCCTTGGAGTTCTAACAGGGCTTGGGTAGCCTGCGTTCATCAAAATCCCAGCAAAACGATGGATGCGGTCCTTTGTCGATCGTTCAAAAACCGCGCCCGGCCACGGGTTAAAAGGAATAAGGTTTATCTTCGCGGGAATGTCTTTCAGCATATCTGCTAGAGCATAAGCGTGCTCATCTTTGTCATTAACGTCCTTAAGCATCACGTACTCAAAAGTTATTCGACGCGCATTATTCAATGTTGGGTAGGCTCGGCAGGCATTTAGAAGCTCTGTAAGGGGATATTTTTTATTAATTGGGACTATTTTATCTCGAATGTCATCATTGGTTGCATGCAACGAGATAGCTAAATTTACTCCTATTTCTTCGCCAGCGCGCACAATCATTGGCACCACTCCGGCTGTAGAGAGTGTGATCCGCCTCCTCGAAAACCCAAGTCCTTCAGGGTCTAAAGCGATTAGCATTGCTTGCTTAACGTTATCAAAATTATAGAGTGGCTCGCCCATGCCCATGAGCACGATATTTGTTAGTTTTCTATCTGGCCGAGGAGCTGGCCAGTCTTCAAGTTCATCCTTAGCGGTCAGAATTTGCGCAAGTATTTCTTGTGAGGAGAGGTTTCGTACCAACCTCTGGGTTCCAGTGTGACAGAACTGGCAATTCAAAGTGCAACCAACCTGAGACGAAACACAGAGCGTGCCTCGATCAGTTTCAGGTATGAATACCGTCTCTACGAGAGAACCGTCATGTAGTCTGAATAACCATTTTCGGGTGCCGTCTTTTGAAGTCTGAGAGCTTTCAATTTCGAGCCGTCCAACAAAAAACTTTTCCGCTAAACCCTGCCTTGCAGATTTGGCAATTGTTGTCATCGAGTCAAAATTTAGGGCGCCTAAACGATATATTTGCTGCCAAATTTGTCCGATCCGGTACCCTTTTAGGCCATGCGGTTCCAACAAATTAGCGAGGGACTCTCTGTCGAGCCCAACTAGATCGGTTAGCGTTTCGGACATGCGTTAGCTACCGCATTAAGAGCGGCGGTAAATCCGCGGAGAGAGAAAGTGTCCTTGGTTAATGTGCCGCGTGATGAAGTTCCCTTTAGCTCTAGGGTCTTGCCGGCCGTCATTCTAGAGATGAGCTTTTGCCCATCTTGAATTTTGGGCCAGGCAACATCGCCTACAGCGTCTGCCACAAACCGATTAGAGCCAATCGATAGGGTGGGATTGCTATTTTTCTGATAGGTATAACCGGTAATTGCGCTTACTTCATCGTAAACATTATCAGCCGGTCGGCGCGTGACCATCAAAAAAACAGGATCGCGCCTGGAGTAATTGCCTTGAGATTCTTTTGGTGCCGTTAACGCGTAGCAAATTTTGCTGCCTCTTTCTTCTGCAGAATATGCCTCCCAATCTCGAAAGCGACCCAAAGATTTTGGATTAGCGGCATTCGCTGTATCAGCTAAAATCATAAATCCAGCTAATGCCACAAGTTTGGCGAAAAGGATGTAGCGGGTTTTATGCATGGGACTCCAATAAGTTTCTTATAAAAAACACGTTATGATGACTTTTCGCAAAAATATGGCATCACATGGACTAACATTTGGAATTTTTGTTACCGTATTACTTAGCTGTTCGCGGTTTGTCGGCCAAGGCCTCACCGGCAAATCGTCGCGATGAATAGCTCAAAAACGACATATATGTAATAAGCGGGTTGATTTGATCCGCGGCATCTGTATAACAGCGCCTTCTTCGCTGGCCGTTCGGTCCCGCGGTTTTTCGCGTGGCCGTGTGTCAGTTTTTTTCAACCATACGCGGGTAT